>TARA_B110000977_G_scaffold58996_1_pt1 | contig 15425 bp, 14 predicted proteins | sample TARA_B110000977 | Tara Oceans TARA_B110000977 (sample SAMEA4397798) | marine metagenome | biome: Polar Biome; feature: [SRF] surface water layer (ENVO:00010504); material: water (ENVO:00002006), including particulate matter (ENVO:01000060) such as... | depth 5 m | reverse complement strand
ATGTCTTTGGCAAAGGCGGGCCAGATGACAGTGATGACGGGATCGACACCAGCTTTATTGGCGCGCGCATCGGATTGTCAGGCGCCGCAATCAACAAACTGATCAGTAAAGTCGCGCCAAAGTTTGCCACTGTGCTTGGCCAAAAGCTCGCGTCGCAGACGGTGCCTATCCTTGGCGCGGCGGCGGGGGCTGGCACGAATTACACGTTCGTCAGCTATTACACCGACATGGCCCATGTGCATTTCGGCTTGCGCGCTTTGGCAAAAATTCACGGTGCGGATGCCGTTGCGGATGCGTTCCACGCCGACCTCGCAAAACTAAAGCGGCCTGTGCTGAAGGCCTAGACCTGCGTGCGTAAATAATCGCTGATCGCACCGCGCGCAGATTGATCGCCGCGCGCACGCGCGTTGTCCATCACCTGTTTGACTTCATCGAGGTTCAGACGCCGCAGCAGGTGTTTGACGGGGCCGATAGACGCCGGTCGCATGGACAGGCTGCGCAACCCAAGGGCGGCAAAGGCCACGGCCTCAATAGGGCGGCCCGCGTCTTCGCCACAAAAACTAATTGGCGTATTGTGCTGTTTGCAGCGCGCGATCAGTTGTTCAAGGAAGGTTATGAAGCTCACATTCAGGGTGTCATAGCGGCGACGCACACGTTCGTTTTCACGATCCGCTGCAAAGAAAAATTGCTTGAGGTCGTTGCCCCCGATTGAGATGAAATCGACTTCTTCAAAAAATACATCCGGCGCAAACGCGAGGCTGGGGGTTTCAAGCATCGCACCGATTTCAAACGTGTCGGGCAGTGGGTGGCCAAGTATTTTTTCCCGCGCCATCGCTTTGTCTAATTCCGCGCGGGCCATGCGGTATTCTTCTAACTGCGCCACAAACGGAAACATCACCGATAGGGGGCGTCCGTTGGCGGCACGGATCAACGCCTGCAATTGCATCCGTAACACGCCCGGTTTTTCAAGGCCCACACGGATCGCCCGCCAGCCCATCGCAGGGTTGGGTTCGTCGTTGGGCTTCATATAGGTCAGCACCTTGTCCGACCCGATATCAAGCGTACGAAACGCGACCCGCCGTCCTTGCGCCGCATCCATAACCCGCGCGTAAAGCGCTGATAATTCAGCACGTTTCGGCATCTGGCTGCGAACCAAAAATTGCAATTCCGTGCGAAACAAGCCCACACCTTCCGCGCCGGAACTTTCCAGCGACGGCAAATCGGCCATCAGGCCCGCATTCATATGCAACGCGATGACCGTCCCGCATTTTGCCTGCGCGGGTAGGTCACGAATACTGGCGTAACGCACCTGCGCTTCGGCTTGCATGGCGATTTTATCGCGAAACGCGGCTTGAACCGTATCGTCGGGACGCAGGTGCACGATTCCTTGTTCACCATCCACCAAAACCGGATCACCGTTCAGTGCGGCGGCGACAATCCCTTCCGCGCGGATCACAAGCGGGATCGCCCAAGCGCGGGCAACAATGGCCGCGTGGCTGCCCACGGACCCTTCCTCAAGAATGATGCCTTTAAGCTGCTTGCCGTATTCCAATAGTTCACCGGGGCCGATATTACGGGCAACCAGAACCGGATTCTCCGGCATGTCGTCGCCCGTGGTATTACCGCCCTGCCCTGTCAAAATGCGCAGCAAACGGTTGGATAGATCATCAAGATCATGCAGGCGGTCGCGCAAATAGCTGTCGGCCTGTCCCATGCGTGTGCGCGCCAAGGATTGTTCTTTTTCAACAGCGGCTTCGGCGGACAAACCTTGGGCGATGTCGGCTTCCATCCGTTTCATCCAACCACGTGAATTGGCGAACATGCGGTAGGCTTCAAGCACCTGTTTCTGGTCTTTGTTCACGGCCGCCGTTTGCGTCAGCATCTCATCGACCGATACGCGCAATGTATCGACGGCTTCGCGCAGGCGGGCCATTTCGGCATCAGGATCATCGGCAACCAAATTGGTCACAACGACGCGCGGTTCATGCAAATAGACGTTGCCGCCCGCGGCACCCTCTTGGCCAATGGTGCCGCGCACCATCAACGGGTCTTGGTGGCGCGCGCGCAATGCCGCACCGTCGCCCGTGAACGCGCCAAGTTCATTCATTTCGGCCAAAACCATGGCCACGACTTCTAGGGCGTATACTTCGTCAGCGGTGAATTCGCGGCTTTCGAGAGACTGCACGACCAGCACACCCATGGTTTCGCCAAGGCGTTGCACGGGAATACCGCAAAAGCTTGAGTACCGTTCTTCACCCGTTTCGGGCATGTACCGAAAGCCCTTAGAGCTTGGTGCATCGCCCGTGTTCACAACCCGTTTTGTGCGCGCAACGCGCCCCACCAAACCCTCGCCAAGGCGCATTCGCGTTTGGTGCACCGCGTCTTGTTCAAGACCCTCGGTCGCGCAAAGTTCAAGCGTTTCCACATCACGGAACAGATAAATCGAACACACTTCGGCGCGCATCGAAGACGCAATCAGGCGTACAATTTCGTCAAGGCGCGCTTGTCCAGCGTCACCACTTGCCATGATGTCACGCAAACGGCCCAACAACTTGCGGCTTTGTGTCTCAAAACGATCTGGCATGTGCCCCCCACTGCGCAAAAATGAGACTACCCCCCAGCGGACAGGGTCGCAATGGGTGTCACACCACAAGGTTGTGGCTGAACAGCCAGTTAAACGGGGATATCGTAGGTGACCCAATCACCTGCTTGCGCGACCTTGTCATAAAGGCCCCGCGCACGTGCATTGTCAGCCGCTGTGATCCAGCGCACGACAGAATGGCCCTGCGCCTCTGCTTGACCGCGCACGGCCTCAATCAATGCGGCCGCAGCCCCTGTGCCGCGCGCCGTGGGTGACACGAATAAATCATCCAAAAACAGTCCCGTGGCCGCCGCCAAGGGGCGCATGAACGCACGGTAGTGTGCAATGCCAACCAAAGTGCCGTCGTCATCCGCCACAAAGGCGTTCACCTCATTGGTGGGATCATTGATCCAATCCCAGACCGTTGCGCGCATCTGCGGTGTTTGGGGCACGTCGTAAAACTGCGCATAGGCCTGATAAAGCGCGTCCCAAGCGGAACGATCCGCATCCGTGAGAGCGCGAACAATCATGCTTCTTTTTCAAGCTCGAACGCATCATGAAGCGACTGCACCGCCAGCTCCATGTACTTGCGATCGATCAACACGGACGTCTTGATTTCAGACGTCGTGATAACCTTGATGTTAATGCCTTCATCGCGCAGCGTGGCAAACATTTTCGCGGCAACACCCGCGTGGGATCGCATCCCGATACCAACGATAGACACTTTGGCGACGTCTGTGTCGGCCACGAGATCATGGAAATTGATGTCGCCTGCCGTCTTGGCATCATCCATCGCGATCTGCGCGCGCTTCACCTGATCGATGGGGCAGCTAAACGTCATATCCGTGCGCCCCTCCTCCGATATGTTCTGCACGATCATGTCCACGTTCACGCCAGCCTCGGCCAGTGGAACAAAGATCGCGGCGGCAATTCCGGGACGGTCAGCCACCGATATCAGCGTCATTTTTGCTTCGTCACGGCTAAATGCCACGCCTGCTACTACATTGGATTCCATGATTTCTTCCTCTGCACAGACGAGCGTTCCGGCATCGTCAGATTGTTCTTCAAATGAGCTCAGCACGCGCAGGCGCACCTTGTAGCGCATCGCCAATTCCACGCTGCGTGTTTGCAAGACTTTGGCGCCGAGAGACGCAAGTTCCAGCATTTCTTCAAACGCGATCTTATCAAGCTTGCGCGCCTTATCCGTGACCCGCGGGTCCGTCGTGTAAACGCCGTCAACGTCCGTATAAATATCGCAGCGATCCGCATCAAACGCGGCCGCAAACGCAACGGCTGTCGTATCAGACCCGCCACGCCCCAGCGTCGTGATGCGCCCCTCGGGGCTGACGCCTTGGAAACCTGCGACCACGGCCACTTTCATCCCCTCGCCAAACTTGGCGTTGATGTTGACGGTCGGGATTTCTTCGATCCGCGCAGAGCTGTGCGCGCTCGTGGTCATCACGGGAACCTGCCACCCTTGCCAGCTTTGCGCGGGAACGTCCATTTCCTGCAACGTCAGCGCCATAAGGCCCGCCGTCACGTTTTCACCGCTGGACACGATCGCGTCGTATTCGCGCGCATCATAAAGGGGCGACGTGTCGTTCACGAAGCCCACAAGCTTGTTGGTTTCACCGGACATGGCGGATACGATCACGATCACATCGTAACCTTTGGCCACTTCAACGCCGACCTTTTTGGCCGCGCGTTTGATTTTGTCCACGGTTGCGACACTCGTGCCGCCAAATTTCATCACCAAAACGGGCATAGTTTGTCCTAAACTCTTAGTCCGCGCTGTCTTAGTGCGCTAGCGCGTGCGGCGCAACACCGCGCCCGGATTCATGATGCCCTTCGGATCAAGCGCATCCTTGATTGCGCGCATCATCGAAAGTTTGGCAGGATCAGCGTAGGTTTCCAGATCCGCGACCTTCAGCCGTCCGATCCCGTGTTCCGCACTGACCGACCCGCCAAAGCCATGGGCGAGGTCATGTATCGCCATTTTGATCGCATCGCGCTGGTTTTCATGATCAGCGCGGCTGCGGCCCTTTTGCGGGAACACGTTATAGTGCAAATTTCCGTCCCCCAGATGCCCGAAGCAGTTGATCCGAAATGCACCAATTTTCGCGATGATCGCGGGCGCGCGGTCGATGAAATCCGGCACGCAGGAAATCGGCACCGAAATGTCGTGGCTGGACACAGACCCGATGCGGCGATTACCCTCGGGGATCATTTCTCGGATGTCCCACAGATCGCGGGATTGCTGCGTCGATTGCGCGATGACACCGTCCAAGACCAGATCACCCGCGGCCTCGAACAACGCCTCAAGCGCGGCTTGCGCGGATTGCCCCTGCGCAAGGCCGACCTTCATCAACACCGACCATTCGGGGGCATCTTTGAACGGCGATTTATATGAAAGCCCCGCCTCATCCAGAAAATCGAAGCCCTGTTTGTGGATCAGCTCAAACGCTGTGATCGTCTCGCCCAGTCGTTCCCCAGCCAGCGCCAATAAGGAAACCGCAGCGCGCGGCGACGGCACCACGAACATCGCTGTCGCTTCATCGGCGGGGCGCGGCATCATGCGCAAAGACGCGCCCGTGATGATGCCCAATGTCCCCTCAGACCCGATCAACAAGTCGCGCAAATCATAGCCAGTATTGTCTTTGCGCAGACGGCTCATGCCGTTCCAGATCGTGCCATCGGCCAAGACCGCTTCGATGCCAAGAACCTGTGCGCGCGCATTGCCATAACGGATGACGTTCAATCCACCCGCGTTCGTCGCCAAAAGCCCGCCAATCCGTGCTGACCCCTCAGACGCCAGCGACAGCGGGAACAACCGCCCCACATCAAAGGCCGCCGATTGCACATCCGCCAGAATGACGCCTGCATCGACCTCGATCACATTCTCATCGGCGTGAATAGCGCGCACCGCATTCATCCGTGCCAAGGACACAACAACGGGGACCAAATCTTCGACGATCTGCCCGCCCACCAAACCCGTTCCGCCAGAATAGGGCACGACGGGCACGCCCGCTGCGTGACACGTCGCCAACAGCACCGATACTTCGGTGACATCAGCGGGGGATACAACGATGCCCTGCCCAGCCCAGCGTCCGCGCGGTTCTGTCAAAAATCCTGCGGGATCAGCTGCGAAAGCCGCAATCGGCAACACAGCCTTCAAGCGTTCCAGAAACGCGCCGTCTGCTGCTTGCAATGTCATCCTACATCCGTTTTCCCGCGCCGGTCATGGCGCAAATTCGCATAAAGCACATGATTGCGCCACCGCCCGTTGATCTGCAAATAGGCCTGCGCGACGCCTTCATATTTGTACCCGCAGGTTTCAAGCAACGCGCGCGATGGCGTATTTTCAGGCAAACACCCTGCCTCGATCCGGCTGAGGTCCAACGTGGTGAACGCGTAATGCACCACTGCCTCAATCGCTTCACGCATGTAGCCTTGGCGCGCATGCGCAGCACCGATCCAGTACCCTGTCGTGCCAGCTTGTGCAGGGCCACGTCGGATGTGATCCAGCGTGATAGCCCCCAACACCGTGTCATCACTGCGCCGTACAATGAACAGCGGCACCGCCGTCCCACCAGATATAGAACGCTGCGCCCAATAGACCCGATTGGTGAAACTTTTACGGCTCAGATGGTCGGGCGCCCATGTTGGTTCCCACTTTGTCAGAAACTCGCGCGAGTCCTGCCGCAAGGCCGCCCATTGGCGAAAATCGGCATGCGCGGGGGGGCGCAATGTCAGCCGCTCTGTTTCAAGCCTGACCTTTTTGCGCGCCCGCAACATTACGCGGCAAGCCTGCGCCGCAAAGCCTCCAACGCAGGCGCATCTTCAATCGGCCCATAAAGCGCCATGGCCGATCCCGCAGTCGTAATCAGGCCCTCACCAAAGCTGCGCACATCGCCTGTCGTCACTGCGTCAATGCGTTCGATGGTGTCTTCAATGCCAGGCACTTCGCCCCAGATCGCAACCATACGCGCCAGACGTTCGGCGCGGTTTGACGGGCTTTCCAGTCCCATCAGCATGCCAGCCTTCATCTGGGCGCGTGCCCGTGCGACTTCCTCGGCGCTCATGTCTTCGGCGGCACGCTTAAGCTCATCAATCGTCAACGTCGCAAGCTCACCGAGCTGTTCGGAAGATGTGCCCGCATAAACCGTCAACATGCCCGTGTCCGCATAGGCCCCCGCTTGGGCAAAAATCGTGTAGCACAGCCCGCGGTTTTCGCGCAGTTCTTGGAACAATCGTGACGACATCCCGCCACCCATGGCAATGGCATGGATTTGCGCCGCATAGATGCCGGGATCACGGTAATTCGGACCTTCAAACGCAAGCGCGAAATGCGCCTGTTCAAGACCCTTTACCACCCGCTTTTCCCCACCCGAAAACGACGCCGGTTGCGCCGCTTTCGGTTTGCCACGCGCTGGCAAATGCCCGAACAGTTTTTCCGCAAGCGCCAGCAATTCGTCAGGGTTCACAGCCCCCGCAGCCGACAGGATCATCTGGTCAGGACCGTAATGTTCGCCCACAAAATCTGACAAATCCGCGCGTGAGAAATTGCTAATCCGTTCGGTCGGACCAAGGATCGTGCGCCCAATCGCCTGATCGGGGAACGCTTCTTCCTGCAACCAGTCGAAAATGATGTCGTCAGGCGTATCAAGCGCTTGGCCGATTTCTTGTAAAATAACGCCGCGCTCAACCTCAATCTCGCTTGGATCGAAGGTCGGATTCAACAAGATATCCGCTATCACGTCTAATGCCAGCGGCACATCGTTTTCCAGAACGCGGGCGTAGTAGGCTGTCATCTCGCGCGATGTGTAGGCGTTGATATAGCCGCCCACATCTTCAATCGCTTCGGCGATCTGCAACGCGCTGCGCCGCGCCGTGCCTTTGAACGCCATATGTTCAAGGAAATGCGCGATGCCATTTTGATCGGGCCTTTCGTGGCGGCCACCGGCGTTGACCCAGATCCCGATAGATGCGGATTTCAGGCCGGGCATTTGTTCGGTGACAATGCGAAAGCCGTTTGAAAGTGTATGAAGTTGGACGGTCACTTGGCGATCCGCTCCTTGATAAGAGTTTGAAGGGCGACCATGTCGTTGGCGACCCGCGTGACGCGTTCATCGCGGTCATACAAGTCGGCCATGTGTGGCGGCAATGGGGGGTGCTGGCCTGTCGCCTGTTCCACCGCTACGGGGAATTTCGCAGGATGGGCGGTGGCCAGCGTGATCATCGGGGTGGCGGATTGGAAATCATCGGCGACTTTGACACCGACGGCTGAATGCGGACACAGCAATTCGCCCGACCGCGTAAGTTCGTCAGTGATGGCAGCGTAGGTTTCATCCTCGCTCGCGCGGCCGGAGGCGAAGGTGCCGCGCAGCATGTCGATGGCGCCTTGGCTGATGGTGAACGCGCCTTTGGATTTCAGTTCATCCATCTGCGCGGCCACTGTTGCGCCGTCGCGCCCATAGGCTTCAAACAACGCACGTTCAAAGTTGGACGACACTTGGATGTCCATGGACGGGCTGATGGACGGCGTCACGCCTTCTTTGGTCTGCGCACCCGTTTGAAGCGTGCGGTGCAAAATATCGTTCTGGTTCGTCGCGATCACCAATTGATCAATCGGCAGCCCCATCCGCTTGGCGATGTAGCCTGCAAAGATGTCGCCAAAGTTACCCGTAGGCACTGTGAAATTCACACGACGCGCTGGCGCACCGACGGACACAGCAGAGCTGAAGAAATACACCACCTGCGCCAAAACACGGCCCCAGTTGATAGAATTTACACCCGCCAGATTCACCCCGTCACGGAAATCAAAATCGTTGAACATATCCTTCAGCGCCGCTTGGCAATCATCGAAATCACCGTCCATCGCCAGCGCGTGAACATTGGATTCCGTGGGCGTCGTCATCTGGCGGCGCTGCACTTCGGACACGCGTCCATGAGGGTATAGAATAAACACATCGACGTTTTTCAAACCACGAAACGCCTCAATCGCGGCGGATCCTGTGTCACCGGATGTGGCACCGACAATCGTGATGCGCTTGCCGGAACGGGTCAGCGACGCTTGGAACATCTGGCCGATCAACTGCATCGCGAAGTCTTTGAACGCCAGCGTCGGACCGTGGAACAGTTCCATCAGGAAATGGTTGCTATCAAGCTGTTTGATCGGCGCACGCGCTGCGTGGCGGAATCCCGAATAGGCCGTCTCGATCAGCCCGCGAAATTCATCATCCGTGAATGTGTCACCAATGAACGGGCGCATCACGGTAAACGCAATTTCCTCATACGACTGGCCTGCCATGTCCGCGATCTGTTCGTGGGTCAGCGTTGGGATCACATCAGGCACATACAGCCCACCGTCGCGCGCAAGGCCCGTCATCATCGCCTGTTCAAACGTCAGTTCAGGGGCAGTCCCACGGGTTGATACATATTTCATATCAGTCTTCCTTCGCACACATAGATCGCGTCACATAGAAAATGGTCATCGACATCCAAACCACAGCCAACAAGAACCATGTGATCGCATATTCAAGATGGTCGTTCTTAATGTTGCGGGTGTCCACGGCCAATGGCGTCAAACGATCATCATATTGCGAAGCAGCCGCCAGCACGACCAGCACAGGTTCCGTGTTCAACACTTGCGCCATGGCGGCGACGTCGCGGGCATACCACTCATCACCCTCGGGCGCTTGATCTGAGATATCGTCGGGCCAGATCAGGTTGCCCTGAACGGTGACCTCGCCGGTAAAGGGCGCGACCTCCTCCGCGTAAAGTGGCAACAATCCTTGGTCGAGCATCACACGACGCCCCCCCTCAACCACAAAGGCTGAGATAATATGGTGGCCAGTACCAGCCGCCGTCCCTGAATCGAGGAACCGGATTTCTTCGCCTGTGGCCGCACCTTGCATGATCACCGTTAGGTAATTGTCCGTCTCAGGGTCCACCTGCGCCGGAAGCGGCACAGGTTCAGCCGCAAGGCGCGCGTCGATGTCAGCCAAAACGCCTTGTTTCCATTCCAGGCGATCCAGCTGCCAGAATGCGAGATAGAAAAGTATGGCGAGGCCACCAAGGCCAATCACCAATGGAAAGAGTGATTTCCGCATCATAAGCCCCAAAATAGAAAACGCGCGAAGGGTTACCCCTCCGCGCGGTTTGTCGTGTCGCGTGGCCTAGGTCAAGGTGACTTACTGACCCCAGACGTAGACGGCGGCGAACAGAAACAGCCAGACCACATCAACGAAGTGCCAGTACCAAGCCGCGGCTTCAAAACCGATGTGCTTTTCCGCGCTGAAGTGATTGCGGCGCACACGCAGATAACACACGAACAAGAAGATCGTGCCGATCACAACGTGGAAGCCGTGGAAACCCGTCGCCATAAAGAAGTTCGCGCCATAGATGTTGCCAGCAAACCCGAAGGCCGCGTGGCTATATTCATAGGCTTGGAAACCCGTAAAGATCACACCGAGGATCACTGCAAGAAGCAGACCGGTTTTAACGTCTTGGCGGTTGTCTTCATGGACAAGTGCGTGGTGCGCCCACGTCGCGGCAGCACCGGAACACAGCAAAATCAATGTGTTGATCAGCGGTAGGTGCCATGGGTCAAACGTTTCGATGCCAGCAGGCGGGAAAACACCGTCAATAGCAGGTGATTGCGGACCCATCGGGTACATCGCGTGCTTGAAAAATGACCAGAACCATGCGGCAAAGAACATGACTTCGGACATGATGAACATGATGAAACCATAACGCAGGCCGATGCGGACAACGGGCGTGTGATCGCCCTGATGGCTTTCGACGATTACCTCAGCCCACCATGCGTACATGCAGTACAAGACGCCGATCAAACCCATCAAGAACAGGTAAGGGTTGTCGTTGCTGTCCATCCAGAGCACGCCGCCAAACAACATGACGAAGACGGCAACGCCTGTCATGAGAGGCCAGATTGATGGTGGCAGAATGTGGTAATCGTGGTTCTTTTCGTGGGCCATGGCTTCGGTTCCCTTAAGGTATTGGTCTTAGTTCAGGTCTGTAACGGTCGGCGTGGACAGTGCCGCTTGGTCGATGTCTTCGGGCAAATCATTGCGGTGGAATGTATAGCCTAAAGTAATCGTGTGGATATATTTGCCCTCATAGTCGTCCACAATCGCGGGGTCGACATAAAAGGTGACGGGCATGTTGATCGTCTCACCCGGTTGCAGGACTTGTTCTTCAAAACAAAAGCAATCGATCTTGTCGAAGAATTTCCCTGCCTCGTAGGGGGCGACGTTGTAGGACGCGGACCCGGCGATGGGTTCATCGGTCGGGTTCGTGGCCTCATAAAACGCGAGAACAGTTTCCCCGATGCGGGCTTCCATTTCGCGCTGCACGGGCTTGAACGTCCAAGGCATGTCGCGCGCAAGCGAGGATTCGAACCGCACCGTCATGGTTTGATCCAGAATTGTGTCGGACCCTGTCGATGCGACGTTCGTCACGCCACCAAATCCTGTGACGCGGCAAAACCAGTCATAAAACGGGACGGATGCCCACGACAAAGCGCCCATCAGAAACACAACGCTTACGGCTTGGGCGGCTGTGCGGTTGGGGCCTTCTGGGATGCGATTGAAGGGGTTCATGCTCATTGGTTGGCCTCCGCTTCAGCTGCGATTTCAGCGGCGCGGCGTTCGGCGGCTTCTAGGGCGCCGGGTTCAAGGGCGGGGCGCGCCACGTGATCAAATTTTTCCATCTGGCGAATGTCTGTCAGGCCAAGAACCTTTACCACGGTCAGACCAAACACAATGCCGATCATGCCAAGCAACAACAGGAACACGCCCGTGTTGCGGCCTTTGCGGCGCGTGTGGATTTCATGTTCGACTTTAATCGCCATGATTTACCACCCCGCCCATGCAGTGAGACCATTGGCGCGCAACAGCGCCTCGATCATCAGCGCACCGAAATGGCCGAAAAGATAATACAGCGACACTTTGAAGGTGTGCTTTTCAACAGCGTGATTGTCGGCGTCTGAATCGGCGTCTGTGCGAGTCCAGATGTCATAGCACCCTTTCAGGAACCAGATGTTCAGCGCGACAGCCACGAGCAGGTAGAATGGGCCACCAATAGATGTGAAACCAAGCCACAGCGCGACAACTACCAGCGGCACGCAATACGCGAGGATATGATTGCGCGTGACCTTGCGGCCGTGGGTTTCCGTCAACATCGGAACACCCGCATCGCCGTAATCAGATTTCACGAACAGGGCCAACGCCCAAAAATGGGGCGGCGTCCACATGAAGATCAGGCCAAACATCAAAATGCTTTCGATGGACACAGACCCCGTCGCGACCGCCCAACCAATCATCGGAGGAAACGCACCCGCGGCGCCACCGATGACAATGTTCTGCGGCGTGGAGCGTTTGAGCCACATGGAATAGACCACAGCGTAGAAAAAGATCGTGAAAGCGAGCAATCCAGCAGCCAAAGCGTTCGTTGCCAGGAACAGCAGCACAATCGCAAAGCCGGACAGGCCAAGACCAATGCCCAGCGCTTCGCCCGGTGCTACTGCACCCGACGGGATGGGGCGATTGGCTGTGCGTTTCATGATGGAATCGATGTCAGCATCCCACCACATGTTCAACGCACCAGACGCGCCAGCGCCCACAGCAATGCATAAAATAGCAACAAAGCCGATAAACGGGTTCACACCCGTTGGCGCGACCAACAGACCGACAAGGGCTGTGAACACCACCAATTGCATCACGCGCGGCTTCATCAGGGCATAATAATCGCCCATCTGTGCCTCACCCGTTTGGGTGGCCGCTGCCTGCGTCTGATTTGTCGCGTCAGTCATTTCGATCCTCGCGGGATGAAGGGGAAAAGCCCCAGAGCTTACGCTGGGAATTCTTCTTTCGCGCCTGCAAGCCATTCTTCGTAAACGGCTGGGTCAACGACCTTGACTGTGATCGGCATGTAGGCGTGGTCTTTGCCGCAAAGCTCGGAACACTGGCCAAAGTAAATGCCTTCGCGTTCGGCGCTAAACCAAAGTTGGGCAAAACGACCTGGTACCGCATCCTGCTTCACACCAAAGGAAGGGATCGTCCAGGAATGGATCACGTCAGCGCCGGTGATTGTCATAACGACAGTCGCACCGACTGGCACCACAACGGCTGTGTCTGTGGCAAGGCGGAATTCATCTTCTGAATAACCGGCCTCTTCAAGCTGCGCGATGATGTCATCGTTCAGGTTACCCTCGTTGTAGCCGATCATGTAGCTTTCAAAGAACACGTTCTCATCTGTATATTCATAGGACCAGAACCACTGGTATCCCGTCACAGAGATATTGATGTCGCCCTCAGGGATTTCCTGCTGCTTGAACAGAATGGGCAAAGAAAACGCGCCGATAAAGACAAGGATCACGATCGGGACAATCGTCCATGCAACTTCCAACGGGGAGTTGTGGGTGAATGTCGCGGCCTCAGGGTTACGCTTGGCGTTAAAGCGCAACACGCACCATGCCATCAGGCCGGTCACGAACAGCGAAATGATCGTGATGATCACCAGCAAGAACCCATCAAGCCACACAAGGTCGCGCATCAATTCCGTTGCAGCAGGCTGAAACCCTGTCGCGCCGGGTGTTGGTGCACCGACAATTTCCAGATCTTCGAGTGCAGTTTGGGCCACAGCCGTTTGCGCCATAACAGCCGCACCAGCAGCGAGGCCAAGACGTTTTGCAACAGTCATCATTTGCATATCTATCCCTTAGTGAGTGAGCGCGGGCTTCGCGCTGTCGACAATTCCCTTCAACAGGCCCGTAGACGGAATCCCGTTGTATTCACCGTTGCTCATCCCATATCCTTTCAAGCAACTCAAGCGATCTGGCCGTGTCAAAGGGTCGCTTTTTGAACCAAAACAAACATTCCAGTCAGGAAACCCTCATGAGCAACGATCCATTCCGCCCGTTTGAGACGAATTTGGACCAAGACAGCGCACTGGCAATGGTGCGCGATGCGACAAATGGTGCTGATGACGGGGAACTTTTCCTCGAACGGCGCCGATCCGAGGTGCTGTCGTTCGATGATGGACGGATTCGCACCGCCAGCTACGACGCCTCTGAGGGATTCGGCCTGCGGGCAGTGCGCGGTGAAGTCGCAGGATATGCCCATTCCACAACGATTGATGAAAACGCCTTGCGCCGCGCTGTCGCGACCACACAACTCGCCGTTGGGGCGGGAGGTGGCACATTGGCGGACGCCCCGCCACGCACCAACACCGTTCTATATACAGACGCCGACCCAATGGCCGAGGCGACGTTTCCTGCCAAGATCGACCTTCTCAAGGAAATTGATGCGTTCTGTCGCGACCTCGACCCGCGTGTCGTGCAAGTTTCAGCCACCCTCGCCGCGTCCCACCAAGAGGTCTTCATTCTACGCCCCGAAGGCACGCTTGTGACGGACACGCGGCCCATGTCCCGCCTCAACATCAGCGTCATCGTTGAACAAAACGGCGTGCGCGAATCCGGTGGCATGGGTGGCGGTGGCCGTGCGGGTCTGATCGGCCTGAAATCCCCATCCCATTGGCAGCCCGTCGCCCGCGAAGCGTTGCGCATCGCATTGGTGAACCTTGACGCTGAACCTGCCCCAGCGGGTGTGATGGACGTGCTGCTTGGGCCAGGTTGGCCAGGAATTTTGTTGCACGAGGCCGTCGGCCACGGGCTTGAGGGCGATTTTAACCGCAAAGGCACGTCAGCGTTTGCTGGCCTCATGGGCCAACAGGTCGCCGCGAAAGGCGTGACTGTGCTGGATGACGGCACGATCCCGGATCGCCGTGGGTCAATCACGGTGGACGACGAAGGCACGCCGAGCGGTAAGAATGTGCTGATCGAGGACGGCAAGCTTGTGGGTTTCATGCAAGATCGCCAGAACGCACGCCTGATGGGCGTTGCGCCCACTGGTAACGGACGCCGCGAAAGCTTTGCCCATATCCCCATGCCTCGCATGACCAACACCTATATGTTGAACGGCCCTGATGACCCCAAAGATATGCTCTCAGGTCTTAAGGACGGGATTTATGCGGTCGGATTTGGTGGCGGTCAGGTCGACATCACCAACGGGAAATTCGTCTTCAGCTGCACCGAAGCCTACCGCGTTAAAAACGGTCAGGTCGGCGCGCCCGTCAAAGGCGCGACCCTGATTGGCGACGGGGCAACCGCGCTGAAACAAATACGCGGCATCGGCAATGACCTCGCGCTGGACCCGGGTATCGGCAACTGCGGCAAGGCAGGCCAATGGGTGCCTGTGGGCGTCGGCCAGCCGTCTTTGTTGATCGGTGGTCTTACGGTGGGTGGCGTGGCTGCATGATTACGTCCCGTTTTCCGATTGCACGTACAAACCCCGGTGGATTTGCCAAAGCAAGCTTTTGGCCGGGTGCGACAGGCGCGCTGGCAGTTTTGGTGATCGTCCCGTTATTCGGCTTTTTAATTCAGGCCGTCGCGATGGCGTTTTATACGACGCCCCCGCTGGTTCCGGACGCGTTTATGGGTCTTACAGCACTTCTAATCGCATCGCCGCTGTTGTCTTGGGCCGCCCTTCTTGTGGCTATTCCCATTTCCGCTTTGCTTGCGAAAAATGGATATGCGGGTTGGGGGATTGCGGCGGTGATGGGCGCGATTGCCGGTTTCGTGGCGCTCGTGCTGATCGGCGGGCCTGTCGCGCGCGCTGATGACACGATGGCCTTCGTGGGCGTCGGCGTGTTCATGGCGATGATCTATTGGGGCGTGATCCGCATGATGCGGCCATCGGAGTTGAGTTCAAAGCCACCAAACCCAAATCGTGATTCATCCGCTTTGACAGCCCCAGCCCCCAAA
>TARA_B110000977_G_scaffold160433_1_pt1 | contig 15450 bp, 2 predicted proteins | sample TARA_B110000977 | Tara Oceans TARA_B110000977 (sample SAMEA4397798) | marine metagenome | biome: Polar Biome; feature: [SRF] surface water layer (ENVO:00010504); material: water (ENVO:00002006), including particulate matter (ENVO:01000060) such as... | depth 5 m | reverse complement strand
AAAGTCGTCGGCCTGTCGCGAAATCCGAAACCTTGCTAAAGTCGCTTTCGGCACGCAGTCAGAGTTCTCTCCCGTCGTTGCTCGTCACAAGTGGGAGCGCGTTGGTGATGACGTGAGAGACGCGCGGGGTCTCCGCGATAGTGACATTTGTTTCGCGCCATGGGAGAAAAGCGGTGCTTGCATGACAGGGTGAAAACCAAGTGCGCGTAGTGCAACGGCTGCCCTCACGGCAAGCTGAAACAAAACTGCGTTGAGTGCAACGGGTGTCCCCACGGCAAGGTGAAATACAGCTGCGCGGCGTGCAACCTTTGCCCTCACGACAAGGTGAAGAGGAACTGCGTGGAGTGCAAAGGGTGTCCCCACGGGAAGATGAAACGCAAGTGCGCGGACTGTGACCCCTGCCCGCACGGCAAGGTGAAAGAGTACTGTGCGGAGTGCAAGCCCTGCCCCCACGGCGAGCGGAAAGACACCTGCCCAGAGTGCCAGCCCTGGTGCCCTCACGGCAAGCGAAAAAGCAACTGCGCAAGGTGAACTGGTGCCCCCACGACAAGGTGAAGAGCTGGCGCGCGCAGTGCAACGGGTGTCCCCACGGCAAGCTAACGTACCACTGCGAAGAGTGTAAGGATGCCAGGAAGACGTAGGAGGCTTACGCGACAATTTTTGAATGCTTTTGTTCATTTCAATCTAATATTATCTCTCTAACTACCTCGTCTTCCTCACAAACTAATCACCCCCCCGCTGTGATTTCGAACCACTGCCTCAGTAAATCGGAAATCACAGAAGGAAGCTTCGCGATATCCTGCACCAGCGTATAAAACGGAAACGGAAACGTGTCGAGGTACTTGGTGAAGTTGGGCTTGCCGTTTTGGAAAGAAACGGTTTGCATATCAAGGACTGACGACTTGGGGTTGTCCAGCACGATAAACGCCACCAGCACCCCTCTTCGCGACTGCATCTCCCGCATCTGTTTTCTTAACGCTTCTTTTTCGTGGAACCGGCCGTCCGCTATTATGAGACATAGTTGCTGGAGCTGGTCGGAGCCGCCGCGTAAATTTTCTCGCGCCGCAGTTAACTGTGTGTCCAGGCTCTTCAACAAACCAACCACGGGCTGGTCCGCCAACGTGTTGTCCTGCGCGAACGTAAACTGGCTGACAAGAGCAGGACCGCCCTGGTCCGTGAACGGCGCACCCAAGGGGTGCAGCGTGCGGATACCCCCTCTGGTAGGACGAGAGGGAGGAGCGCCTGTGGAGATACCGGATGCATCACCAGTTAATAATGACTCATCATCCTTCCCACCGTCCGCGCCGAAACTCACAACGCCGATTTCGCCAACCTCCAGCCGCGACATAGCTCGCGCGATCAACACCGTACTCTCCAGCGCCAAGTGCCCGCATTGATTCTCAGTCATCGATTTACTATCGTCAATCGCGAGCACGACTTGATACTTGCGGTGCGAAGGTTTCGATCTTCGGAGCCATATTTTATCCTTGCGATAGTCGCTTGCGATGTACGGGATGATTTTCCGCATGTTTAACCGCTTGCCGGTTCTGAAGTCTCCCGTTAACCTGGAAGCCAGCGTGGGTTCCAAAATTAACCGTAACTGCTCCGCCAGCTCACCAGACAAAGCACCAGTTAACAGCTCTAAGCGGGTCCAAAGCTGTTGCGCTAAGTGGTCGTGACCGACTCCAGTGCCGGTGCGTTCTCTCCACTCGCCTAGAGCAACAATTGCCTCCGCTCTCGCCGACGAGATTTGTTCAGCAGAGAGCTCAACCGGCTCTTCGGTTTCTTTCGCACCGTCGGCCAGAGTCACGTCTTCCAGTTGTTTCAAAGTCACCACGGTTTCCTCGCCCAGCTCGCCCCTGCCTCCGAAAGCGTGCTCTTCTTCGACATCAATGTCGTTGGCGTCATCGCCGGGATCATCTTCAGCCACACCGACACCCGCGCCGGCGTTGTTTTCTTTCACGTTTTTCGGTTTCTTGTCGTCCACGTTTTTACCTTTTCGTCTTGCTTTTGCGATACCTCGTTCCTCCGCAGATTTGCCCTTGTTGGGATCTTGAACGTCTTCATTGACATCATCATCGTCCTGGTCGCCGGTCGCATCAGCGGTATCGACGTCCATTTCGTTGTTATTCTCTTCATTCATCGAGATTTTTAACTCCTCGTTAACCCCATGGTCGGGAACGTTTTCAGTATCCGCACCGGGTTCCATGGCGATTTCGTTTTCGTTTTCAGTCCCCTCGCCGGCCGGGTTTTGACTTCGGTCCAACCCGCTTGCCGCGGCATCAGCAGCTTGTTCCTTAGTAGCACCCGCGAGAGCCTGTACACCACCCCCGGAACCTTCACCAGCGCCTTCGTCCTCATCAACCCCGGCGCCTCCATCTTTAGAGTCGCGCTCAAACTCGTACTCTCGAGCGGGCGGTAACTCAGAAGCGTCGTCATCGGCGTCGCGTTTTTCTCCAACGTTTGCATCAGGTCTTTCCACGGCGTCCCCAATCACACTCAACCTTTCCTTCCACCCCTTCAAAGCGTCACCCAAAGACCTGTGTGGATTTGAATCTCCACCTTCAGGTTTCTTGGGTCTGGGTGGCGGAGGCATAGACTGATTGCCCATAGGAGGAGGCGCACCGTCTGCGAGAGGTGCTGCCGCTCCCTCCCCAGCCGCGCTCGCGCTCGCCCCCCCGCCGCCGCCCTCGCCGCCGCCCCCGGGCGCTTCAAGCGCGCTCTGGTGTTGGTCAGCAACACCGTTGTCGTCGTCCCCTCCATCGAAGTCATTCGCACCCGCGTTGAGTTGTGGAGGTGCTTTCTTCCCTTGATCAACAGCTGTGTCGTCTTCGCCCTCGCCCTCCGCGCCGGCGCCGGCGTCGCCGCCTTGGTCACCGGCGTCGGCGTTTGGCGTTTTGTCGTCTTCGCCTGTTCCGCCGCCCGCACCAGCACCAGAAGGGCCTCCCTGCACACCCTCGTCATCCTCCCCCACTTTTGCGTCATCATCAGCCGCACCGCCTGCATTGTCGTCGTTCTCATCCTTCGTTTCGTCGTCGTCATCCTCGTTGTCAACCTCTTCCATAACTTGGTCCAGCTCGCCGCCCTGGTTTTCGTCTTCGTTCAGGTCGTTGTCATCTTCACCTCCGTCGCCTTGCTCGCCTTGGCCTTCGTCAACCTCGTTATCGTCCTTCTCGCCGTCATCGTCGTTAACTTCATCGGGTTCATCACCTTCAACCCCCCCAGCCTCGTCCTCGCCGTCCAGCTGCATGTCATCCGGAAGCTCGAGCTCGTCATCATTTTCATTTTCATTTTCATTTTCATCAGCCCCCTTCGGAACGATTCCGTGGTTCTCTTCGACTTCCTCTTGGTTCACGCCGTCGTTCTCATCCTTGGGTTCGTCATTATCGTTAGGATCCTCATCAGGTTGATCGTCAGGAGGATCCGTATCCTTCTTATCCTTTTCTTTTTTATCATCTTTTGATTCTTTGTCCGTATCCTTCCTGTCGTCTTTGTCGTCCTCCTCCGCCGCTCTCGTCTCGGTATCCAGCGCGTCTTCCTTTTTAACCGTGCTTCCCTTCTCGTACTTGTCCTGTTCCTTCTGCTTCTCTTCAGGCGGATTGTCCTTCTCCTCGTCTTCGTCTTCTTGATCCCACACCTTCTCGTCAACAACCTCCGCGTTGTCGTCATCCTCGCCGTCGCCCATCTCCTTCTCGATGTCGTCACCATTCTCGTTTTCTTCATCTTCACCATCGTCACCATCCTCCTTCTCCTCTTCGTCATCCGATAACTCCTTGGCGTCCGCTTCGAAATCGTTCTGCATCTCGATGCCTTTGTCATCCTTGTTTTTATCAACCCCCTCATCCTCCTTTTCATCCTGTTTCTCCAGATCTTCCGCCCCAAGAATTTGCTCTTCGTCTTCGATTTCATCCGAAACGTCTTTTTTGCCCTCGCCTTCGCCCATCCCCGTGCCGGCGACGTCATCCATCATCTTCCCGGATTCGTCCCCCTCGCCGCCGTCCTGTTCATCAGGGCGCACACAGAAGCCTTCTAAGCATATGCCGACGGCTAAAGAGCTCAAAACCGCTTCCAGCTTGGCGGATGCTCTGTGGAACGCGACGTACTCGGCTAGCGATCGCTGGAACGCGTTTTGTAACAGGCTCAGCAGGGGGAAGAGCTCAGCGGCGCGCGCGGTAGCCGCGGCAACGACACTGGTGATGTCACTACCGCCTTCTTCTGAGGTATTAATCCCAATCTCATGCGCCGCATCCGTCATCTGGGAAAGGGACTCGCAAGCTTCCCTCGCATATCGCGCGACTTTCAACAGTTTCCTCACGCTCATCGCACTCTGGAGCGTCTTCTCGGCGCCCACCATGGTTGGGGTGGGGTCGTTTTTCGTAGAATCGTTGTTATCATCGGTGACCTTCGCCTCCTCATCGCCGTCCGCCGCGCGCTTCACCGTCTGCGCCCAGACCAACGCGGAGTTGACGCAGGACTCGACGGAGGTTGAAAACGAAGACGCGTGTTGTTTGAGTGTTTCAACCAGCGAAGTTTGAGAGTCTGTATAAGTCTCATTTTTAACAGACGCACCGTGACCCTCCATGGTCTGTGCAAACACCCCGTAATCGCGCCGACCGTTTTCCAAAAGCGCCCTCAACGGTTCCCACCCCGGAAGCGCGGCGAACGACTTTTTGAGGTTACCATCGCCAGACGGTGCGTTGCACTTCTCAGCGCTTTCGACGGCCTTTCCGTAGACTTCACAAACTTTAGCGTTCAGTTTTTCAATCTCAACGTAGTTGTCAGTCACGGTTTTCCTAAATGCGTTCGTGGCGAAAAAAGACGTTGAGGTGGTCCAGGCGTTTTCAGCGGTCTTGGAGTCTTTTAACTCGTCCTGTAACGAGTCATCCACCCTCAACGCAGGCACTACATGTTGATCCAAACGCGTCCGCGCGGATACAATTTCGCCCTCCAGCCAAACCAGGGTAGCAGCGCTTTTGTTTTGCGAGCCGTCCCCCCCCGGCCGTAATTCGGGGGTTGACTCACAGTGAGAAACCGCTTTGTGCACTAACTTGGCAGCCTTCGTGGCGCTCAACAGCTTATCCAGTAAAGAACGCTGGCGCAACGTCCATTGCCGCATGGGGGCTTGCGGGGGAGGCAACGCGAATTGTTTTTCAATTTTCCCATCATCATCTTTAACCGCCGACACGTCAATTGAAACGCCCCGCAACGTGTTGACTAGCTCAGTGAACTGGGTCTCTACGGACCCAGCATGACGCACGACTCGCCGTTGTTTCCGCAGCAGATAAAGCAAGTGCTCCACGGACCCGGTGATGGTGTCAATTTCTCGAGCCGACAAATCGCCGTTGCTCGCGTTTTTCGTCTCCCGCAACCGCTGCGCTCGAGCCATCGACTTGTAGTAGTACGAATCCGCCGCGTCGAAGGATTCGGTTGTTTTCGCCCCTAGCACAGGCAAACAGTCAGGCTTTGCCATAGGCGGTTCCCTGAACCAGGCTTCTGGAGTGCGTTGCGATTCAGGCACCGCTTTGCGTACGCTTCGAATACCTACTGACGGCAACGCTTTCAGCAAATCCACAAACGCCTTCTTTTTGGTTTGCTTTTTTGCGGTGGGGTCGTCGCGGAGTGAAACGCACCTGGCGGCGATCGTGCTGGCGAAGGCGTCGACGTCTACTGCGCCTCTGGCGAAGGTGGTGATACTAGGATTGACACCGTCATCGATATCTTCATTGATACCATCATCCACATCCATTCGACCCTCATCAACGGTCAAATCGTCGTCATCCAGTTTCAAAAAGGAAGATCCCAACACGGACGCCACTCTTTTAGTCAAAGCGTCCAGCCGCGACTGGTACAACTTGTCGTCCGAGAGACGAAGCGATTGTGAGATGGTCTCATCAGACTGAATACCCATACCTACCTTGATTTTCTCCAGCACAGACCCGGCAGTCACAGCACCTCGTGTCGCGTCCACACCTAACTTCTTCCACCTTTCGTTGAACTCAAGCAACTCGTCGCTCCGCTCTGTGGCTTTTACTTGCTCAGCGTTATCAAAAGCTTTGCGCGACGCGTCGGCGATCGCCTTTTTACGATCCGCGTCGGTTTTCTTCTTCAGCTCCTCAGCTTCGCGTTCCTCAGCCACCACTCGCCGAGCTCTATCTTTAACAGACTCACCGGCACTCTTCAGCTTGTGTTCCCTGCGCTCGGTCTCAGCCGCTAGGTTCTTTGCAAGTATCGCAGCTCGTTTCGCCTCTAACGCAGTCTGAGAAACAGTCGCCGCCGTAGCGGCTCGGTCGGCGGCGGATCGCTCGTGAGGCAAATCACCGTACCCGACGGTCTGGTTCGATTGCTGCAAAGCAGGCAAGGCTAAAGCGTTCAGAGATAAATCAAACGCGCGCACGAACTTGTGCATGGAACGTTGATTGCTCTCGCCGCTCGTCTTCATCGCGTGGTACCCGCGGTCCTCCCACTTCGCCAGCTTCGCGTGGTCCCTCAATTTTTTAGCAGCCGGTTGCCGCGCCGCTTCCACCTTGCGCTGCAATGACGGAAGGAACTGCGCGTAGTACCGCCAGGTGTTGTACAGGATGTGGGCTAGGGCGGCTTCCCGGGCGCCGGAGGCGTGTGCTTTGGAATACCCTTGTGCCGCTTCAAATTCCACACTGTCATCTGTACCGTCATCATCATTATCCTGTCCGACACCCTCTCTTCGCAGCACCTCGGCTTCCACCGCCAGGTCCGCAAAGAACTGCCACAACAGATCCAGCCGCGCCCGGAACTCGCCAATCGTCGACCCTTGCACGTACTCTTCAAGGGCCAACGTGACTTGCCTCAAGCCTTCCCTTTCCTCTTGAGTCAGTCCCGAGGCGTCGATGCCCAACAGATTGGAAGGGTCGTCGGGGGTGTTCGATAACTTGTCGGATACCGAACTCTTCTCGGAACTTTTCTCAGAAACCGGCGGCCTCAACAAACGGTGCAGGGCGAACCACGCTCGGTGCGCCCGCGTGACGTGTCGCTCTTGCGCTCGTTGAAGTAACCGGGGCCAGGTCCTTAACTCTCGCTGTCTCCAGCGTAACGCAAGTTTAGCACAAGCTGCCAATTCCTCTTTTAAACTCACATGGCTCGCCGCGCCTTCTTCCCACGTCTGCGCCCGCGCCAGGAGCAACTCCAGCCCGGTCAACGCTTGTTTCAGCGGCGACAAAAGGTCGAGTTGCAACACCCTGTTACAAATCTCCGCTAGTTGCGTGAGTAACGGGTGGTCGGGCCATTCTTGCAATAGACCTGTGATGCGCGCCAACGTAGCGCCAACCGGCGCGACAACCAGCGCCATCTCTCCGGCGCACCCGCCCTCGTTGAGATCCGCGCCCAACGCATCAGCGGCGGCGTCTGCCACGGGGTCGTGAGGTTCGACAATCGTCGCGTCGTCGTCTCCGAACTCGCCAGTGCCGCCGGCGAGTGCGTCTGCTGCACTTGCGTCATCACCGCCTCCCACTAGGTGCAACCTCGGTGCTGCCGCGTCTTCTGCGACTGTGATCGCGGGCCGTGACGCGCACGCGTGTTCCAGAGCTGTGCGTAGCAAACACCCCGTGGCGCATGTCTGGTCGATCGACGCGTCAATGAACTGCCCTCCTATTGCGATTGACACTTTGACCCCCGCGTCGTGCGCGCGTTCGAACAGCTCCGCTCTTCTCGCTTCTTCGGAATCGAAAACCTTGCCGTACTTTTTGGGCGAAGGCTTGGCACCCGATACGGCCCACCACCCGGACGGGTCGTTGTTTGCAGCCAGCGCGGTGGCTGGGTCCACTGATCCAACCGACGGCGGCGGCGGCGCCGCCGGGGGACCTTTCAGTCCGCCCAACAGACGCCGGTGCGTGGAGACGACTTCCTCAAGCAAGTCACCCTCCAACAGACCCGCGAGCTTCGCGGCGTGGACGCGAGCTTTGGTTTCAGAGTCCATTTCCGAGTCGTCGTCGTCTTCACAGTCCGACTCCCCCCTAACGTCCGTCCGTAACGCCTTTCGTAACGCATGCTTCTTCAAAAGCTCGTCGTTGACGTCGTCGTCGTCTTTGAGCTCCAAAACGCCGCCTGGCGCGGCTTGAAGGTCTTCGAATAAAACGCCGTGCCGGCCAAACGCTCTTTCATACGCCAATTCCTCTGACACTTCGTCATCGCCCTCCAACGTCTCAACTGACGTAGGGCCCTTTACGCGTTTTGAAAACAACGAGTTCGCATCGTGTTCCGCTTCCAACTCGGCGTCTCTGCTGTGCGCCCACAGCGAGGATAAACTCGTGAAAATCATCGAGCATCTTCGCCAAGTTGCTGGTGACAAAGAGCCAGTAGCGTATGCCTCCTCCTCCGCGGACACCAACGCCGCTCGCAACGCGGCTACTCTCAACTTAGCAGCAGATACGATCGAGGCGTTGTTACCGTTGTCACCGTTTTCCGAGTTATTAACTCGTGCATTCGCATCGTTCGAAGCGGCGACGCGTTCGAGGCAACTCAAAGCCTTCTGCGCGTGCGGCGACCCGAGGGCGATCACGGCGGATTGAACGGATTGCGTCGTGCCTGTTTGCCCATACACAGTTATACTCGTGAGCGCCAGCGGCGGGTAGCTCATGAGATGCGCGACGGCGGCAGAGGCAGTAGCGCGTGCGTGTCTCACGACTGTTTTGTCAACAGCATATGAGGAATTCTTTTTCTTCCCAGAGTTGTTACTTGCGTCCAAAACAGCAATGATCTTTTCATCCTCGACGGGATCGCTCGTCGCCGCAAACGCGAGCGCCACGCCTCTTCTCATTTCGCACACCGATAACCGCAGTGGTTCCGTCGCATCTCGGTACCCTCGAAAGGAAATCTCGAGGCGCTCTTCCCAGGCTGCGCTAGCGTCGAGCCATGCGGACGCTTCAGCCCTGGCGCGTTGACACTCCGCGGCGTCGGGTTTTGATTTTTTTGATTTTGATTTTTCGTTTGAGTCGTAAGAATATTTCGAAAAGGCATCCCTGTAGTGCTGATCCTCGTCGTCTCCATCACCGACAGCACTTTGTCGCAACGCTTTCACCAACGACGTAACTCTGTCCACGGACGCGAGCGCGTCTCGGAACTTACCTTGTTCCACCATCAGCGGTCTCCACTTCGGAATCGGCGGACGGGGCGCGAGTTGCATGCGTAACTTACGCGATTCGTCTTTCAGTAGTTGTTCTGATTTTTCGGTCAACGAAATTATGACAGAACTCGGGCTCACCACCGTGGGTTCGGATCTTTGCCAAGTCAAAACCCCTAACTCAGGAGTTGTTTCGTTCAGAAGCTTAAGGTCCGCGCTGTTGACCCGCGCGGCGACGTTCGCCGCGGGGTCTGGGGTGCCGTCCGGGAGTAAAAAGTTTAGTCTCAAAAGCCCGAGCAGAGTCCAGCAAACGCCGCGCGTGACTTTGTCGGCATTTAACTGTTTGACTTTGCGGTAACTCGATTCGCCAGTCGCGAAGGCGGTGGTATCGTCACCGCTCAAAAAAGTCATCCTGAACCTCGAGACACCAGCCATGACTTGTGTAACTAGCGGTAACAGAACTCCAGGTAAGCATTGTTGGAACAATGGATGGTCCACTGTCGATGCTGCTTTTTCAAATCGAGCGATAACGGCATCGACTTTTCCCGTCTCAACCTTGACATCCTTGAAAGGCTTGTCAAACGACGTATGCCCTACAATCAAAACGCACGTTGAGCGCAAGTCGTCCGTCGAACCATCCTCGCAGTGCGCCAGGATGATTTGACTTACAAGCGCGCCCAAGCTGGACCACTCATTCATGGAAGATTCAACCACATTAGGTCTTCGTAGTCTCAAAGCTCGAGAGGCCAATCTCAGTTGCAGAATTCTCGCCGCTCGGGATGCCACGCCGGTAGGCGCACCCACCAGCAACGCTGATGACAACACAGACGTCAACGCACCTTCACCACGCGCAGGCCCGGTCGACGAAATCCAGTTGGAAACGACGTGACTTCGTATAATGTTGTTACTGTTGTTTCCGACTGTCAGCCCAGCCATCACGTCGTCCACTTTCTCCACGCGGCTTTTTCGTCGCTTCGGGGCGAGCGCGGCGGCGACGTTTGCGTCGTTCAGACCACCGCCCCATGACGCGACGTGCCACGACCTCCAAGCTGACTGTACCAGCGCAGGCAATGCGGATATCCATTGAGCAGAGGTGTCGTGTAAATCACCGCGCTTCAAAGCCTCATCCGCGAGCCACATGATGTGTCTGTGCGCCTGGAAATCGGACGGGTCGCGAGGGGAGTTTTCTAAGCCGAATTTTAAGCCGGCAGCGATGGCAGCAAGGACAGCCGCCGACGGCGCTGACTGTTTGCGAGTCGTACTATCGGACCGTTTGCTCATACCGCCACTTCCAACTAGTAGCAACGAAAGCTCAGAAAGCAATTGCGGCTGTGTCAAAACAGAGTGTACTTCAAGTAACGGCAACAACGCGTCATGCGCGTCAGCGCACACTTTCCACTTTCGGCTCCACGCCGGGAAGCCGAGCGGCGGTCCCGAGGAGTTAACCGACCCTGCGACTCCGCCATTGTTCGTCCCAACTACCGTCGCGAGGTCCGCGGAGCGAAGTAATGCGTTGGAGGGTAACACATAGTTCGGGGGTTGGACGACTGTGATGTTTACAGTATCAATAGTTTCATCACCTCCGTCGACGCTGACCATGGCGGTATCGGTACCTTCTTCAGTAGAAGTTTTCGTTTCCGTTTTTCCCTTCGTTACCCCCGCAAGCAACAAACACTCCTTCGCAATAGTGCTCGGAATATCCCCAGCCTCGCGTTCCAGGAATTGTTGGGCGTCGCTTGACGTGTCGGATAATGGAACTGTTGAGTTATGAATGCTCGTAACGCTCGAGACGCTCGAGTTTGACGTAGAGTCTGCGTGCGTCCAGGCGAAGAAACACAAACCTTCCAGGGCGGCTTGTCGAAGCGCCGCGCCTGAAGGCGTGCCCACCGACGCAGCTGATGCCTCAGACGCAGACGAAAGCGCCTCCATAACGACTTTGCGAGTGACAATTTTGACCCCGTCCCCGATTACAGCGCCCCCGTCCACATCTTCATCCGCCAAAGACGACGCCTGCGCTGCGATTGCGCTGACGCTTTGTGACCCGGGCCGCAGCGCCGCGCAGAGCGCCCGCGTGCGGTCCTCTGCGACTCTTAGTGATTCAAATCTCGGTACGGAAGGCCGGCCGCCTCGGACCCAGAGCAGCGCCTTGGGCGGGTCACCCGGAGGCACACCGAGTGCGGCGTCCGCCCTGGAGGAGGCGTGGCTCCACAGTTCCCATGACCGAGCGGGGGAGGTCGTGATTGAGTCAGTACTCGCCTTTGTCTTGGATTTCTTTTTTGACGTTTTCGCCTTCTTCGATTTAGGCTCCACGGGTGCATTAGTCTGGTAATCATTCGTATCTGATACTACCTCAGCAAAGATTGTTTTGCTGTTCCCAGCCCCAGTGGCTGCCACTGCATCAGCAGCTAACTTAAACGCCCCCCGCATCAAGTGGTACGTCGTGGCGAATTTTTGAACTGTCGCAGCGTCGGGAGGCTCGCCGTTTTCCCCGCGGCGCATTTTGTGCGCGCGAGTTGCACACGCGAGCGACAATAGACGCAACCGCCAATCCTGCGCTTGTTGGAGCGACTTAAGGGCGGTTGTGATGTCTTTTGACGTGACTGAAAAAAGTGCTCCAACCGCGATTTGCTCGAACCGATACGCAGAGTCGAATAAATGTGCAAGCGTATCAACCAACGCGTGCGCGCGTTGGCCGGTTGCTTTGACGTCGGGGTTCTCGGAGAACCAGACTGAGAGCTGCGCCGTGGACGCTACGTCCGCGGCGACTGCGGTCTTGGATGTCAGTGTGTCGCAATGGTTTGCGACGAGTGACGCGGCTTGCACGCCGCGAGACGCTAACGCTAGGAGCCACGTAGTGTCTGTGGTCGCGTGAGGTGTAGTACTCGTCACGGATACACACGGGTGTCGTGCGAGCGTCTGCGCGGCGACCGCCAGGGATTGGAGTTCACATGAAACTCCCAAGGAGTCACGCTCGGGTACAGGCGAGGGTTTGATAGGGACGACGAGGTTGAGTTCATCGTTCGAAATCAGTTCGGAGTCGTAAGCACTCCTATCAAACCTCGCCGCGAGCCGTTTCAGCCACGCGGCGACGTCCAGAAGTCGTGCTGAATCCAACCCGCTTCGCTCGCCGTGCGCGGTGCCGGTGATCAAAGCGTGCCCCGACGCGCGAAGGGACCTGACTAAGTCCATGATTTCGTGTGACGGTTGACGTTCCATAGCATGCGGTGATTGAAGCTCAATATCACCCATATCGTCACTCCCAACGCCGCCGAGTTCCATTCGTTGGCGAATCAACTTCAAAGGCAAACCCACGCTCGCGAGGTTGGAGAGTTTTTGAATCTTGCTTCTCGAATCTTCCGAGCCCGTAGGATCAACCTCCAGCTCTCTTCCGAACAACACCCCGGCGACGGTTTCAACCAAGCTACCCGCGCGTTTCGCGGATGTCTCAGTAGAGTTTGCGTCGTGCGTACACGTCGACGCGTCGTTCCGGGAAGGCCAGCCCATGGGTTCCACTAACACGGAGGATAAGATGGATTTCTGAATCGCTGAATCCAAATTAGTTTCAGAAGAAGTTTCTGTTCCGAGTCGCAGCGCCTTAAGGTATGGCCCAACGCCTAGTTGGTACGCGCATTCACAAGCTTCTCTAGCTTCTTCCGAGCTTTCTCCACGTGAATACACGTGCTCCCAGGCTGCAAATAGCGCCGCCTCCACGCCAACCCCCCTGTTCAACAACTCACAAGTCAACCGTCCCCAAATGCTCGCCTCGCGAATCGTGATTTGGCCGAAATGCGCTTGCGCGAAGGAGGTTGATTTCAATCGCGCTTTGTTTTTGGATTTTGAGGCTTCAGAGAGTTTTGATTCGGTTGATTCTTCAGAGTTTTCATCAATAGTATCATCCCCTGTATCCCCAGTGATCAGCGAAACGTGCGCTCTGGCCATTGCGTCGCGTACCGCCCCAGCAGGCACGCCAGCTGCGGCCAAAACACCCAACAGGTCATCGTTTTGCCCGACTAAATGCCCGGCGAGCGGGGAGGGGAGGGATTTCGACACTTTATCATTTCCGAGATTTGAGTGCTCGACGTCTCCGCCTGACATGAACACCTCAACCCCCCGGTTCCGCATGGCTCTACTCACTTCCCCTCTTCTCGGGTCTAGGGCTAGGAATAAACGAAAATCCTTATGCGCGCGGACCACTCTTGGTTCACCACCCCGCATCCCGCACTCGCTCACCAGCAACGACCCGCCGTCCTCCAGCAGCGGGTTCAGCCGGTCCAAAACAGTCGGCGAACACAAGTTTGCGTTTTCAAGTAAAACCCACTCGCCGTGCGTAGCGGCTTTCAGTAATATACCATCCACCCACTCGAACCGCCCGGCGGATGGGGCAGCGCTGCCCCAAGCTTCGGATCCCAACGACGCGAGTCGGGTGAGGAACCCGTGTTTGGCGGCATCGGAGGTATCGTCGCCGTCAACGTCCATCGCGTCGTTTTCAGTTTCGTTTGTTCTCAACATTTTTCTCGTCAACGATAGCGATTCAATTGCATTTCTTAATGCATTCGCCGCCGCGCTCGCGTCCTCCGAGCTTCCATTCGACGACCCGATGGTGTCGCAAATTACCTGGTACTCAGACCAGAGATGCCAGCTTTCTTCCATGGAAACGAGTAGATCCGATGATTGCATTCCGTCTGTTTGCGATGAGTCTAATTGCCCATATGACGTCTCTGAATCCAAAACAGAAGACGCGACTTCTCGAAGCGAAACCAAAACATCCTCTTCAAGTGCCGCTCTGTCCCGCGCCGGTTCCTTCTGCTCGAACGACCCTAGCAGTTCAGAAGTATCCGTAGCCGCGGTGAGGGCGACTTGGCGCAATGTACGGCCAGACAAGCTCGCCAACGTCCTCGCCACACTTGTTTTCCCCGAGCTCGGGGGCCCGACCAAAATGCACATCCACCCTCTCGACGCGCAGTACGCCGCCGACTCAAGCGCGCGCGTCTGCCCGCGAAGCACAGAGCAATTAGTCTCAAGGTTCGTGACTCCTGAAGATGAACCGCCATTCGCCCGTCGCAAAACAGCCCCCCCAATATTCAACATGCCTTCCGTAACCGTCACGGACGGCGTTTTGTGCTCGGTGTCGGAAGTTACGGACGCTTGGCCGAAAGCTATTTCAAACAATCGCAAGCAATCGGCTCGGTCGCTTTTGTTCCGCAGCCGCATCGAAAACAGCGTGGAGTGCGTCAGGTCAAGCGCGCGGGTTATTTTTGAAAGGGTTTGAGCCGTTTCATCAGCTATTTCATCGGTGGAAGGATCAGCGATTCCGCTATCAACTGCAGTATCAGTATCAATGTCATCGTCCAACCGGTCAACACGCTCCACCGCGAGTTCCAGCCATCGCAACACGTCCCTTAGGTTAAACTCGAACGGCGCGCCGAGTCGGGCGAAGCTCGACCCAGGCGCTTTCGACGCGTCCGATAGACTCGTGACGAATTTGATAGCCTTTTTTATCACGTCACAAGGTACCGTGGGAAACAGCGACTCAACGATGTGCACCATATCCGTAAACTCCATGGCCTCGACGTGCACTCGTGTGAAGCGGTTGAGGAACGATTTCGGCAAGCCTTTCCTTCCGCCGCCCTCCGCCACTGGGTTTTGCGCGGCGAAGACTCGAAACGTGGGTGGGCACCGGAACGTCTCGCCTAACTCTGGGACAAACACCTCGGCTCTGTGGTCCAGAGCCGCGTTCAGGCCTTCCAACACTGGCTGCGGGGCTAAGTTCAACTCATCAAGAAGAACCCAATCGCCTCGTCGCAAAGCAGAAAGAAACGCTCCGTCCGCCCACCGAAACTCACCCGCCGCGCCGCCGTCAGCCGGTAAATCAGCGCCGAGTAAATCCATCATATCCGTTTGCTCTGAGAGGTTGATTCGAGTCAAAATGTGGCCGCTAGCTTTGGCCAAGGCACTGATCAAACTCGTCTTACCAACACCAGGGCTACCTTCGAGTAAAATGGGTTTTGGTAACTGCATGGCTCGTAAAACCCGCGCGGCGTTGCGCCGCGCGGAGGGCGCTTCAAGCTCAAACTTCGAAGCGACGGTGCCGGCGTGTCCGCGAGGCAAAAGTCCTCGAGGGACCGCGAACGGGGCGACGCCGAACGCTTTGGAGTCGTCCACGAATGCACCGTCGGCGTTTTTCCTTTTCTCCGAGGAGGCAGAGTGCCCCCCGCCGGGGTTCGACGCGGCTTCGATCGCGTAGTGAGACTGGATGGATGCGGAATAATTCGGCAAGAAAAGTTAGACAAAAATTCTCTCCAGAAGACCAAAAACCGAAAATAAGGACAGCGGGTCGGGCTTTCTTTCTCTCGTACATA
>TARA_B110000977_G_scaffold193528_1_pt1 | contig 15464 bp, 2 predicted proteins | sample TARA_B110000977 | Tara Oceans TARA_B110000977 (sample SAMEA4397798) | marine metagenome | biome: Polar Biome; feature: [SRF] surface water layer (ENVO:00010504); material: water (ENVO:00002006), including particulate matter (ENVO:01000060) such as... | depth 5 m | reverse complement strand
CGCAGCCGCGAGCTCGCGGCTGGCGTCCGCGCGTGCGGAGGCTTCCCTGCCGGTTTCAAGAGAAACGCGCTCGCACTCGGCGCGCAGGCGGTCAATCTCGGCTTGGTACCGCGCCGCATCGCGTCCGGTACCTGCTTTCGAGTTACTCTGATATGTATCAGCAAACCCGTCTACGCCGCCTGCGACCCCCCCGTGCACGGCGATGCTCCCCAAACGCCTGGCTTGGTCCGCCAGGTGAGTGGGAAGGTCCTCCTCGTCAACCTCTTCGTCCACGCCTAACTCCCTCAAACGCAAAAGCGCTTTGCCCAATTTTTCCTCAGCGAGTTTCAAATCGTGCCGCGCTTTGATCTCCGCTCTGGCGCTCGACCCTATCGCGTCCCCGAGCCGCGCGACCTCGGCGTGTAGCCCTGACCGTGACCGAAGGCTCGCCACCGTGGCTTCCAAGCTCTGCACACGAACCGCCCCGTCCTCCCGCGCCGCCCTGAGCTTGCTTTCCAAGCGCGCGCGCTCGTTTTCCCAGCGAATTTGAATTAAAGTCTCGTCGTGCTTTGAGTCTTTGGACGACGTCGAACCGGGTGGGGACGATCGATCAGTGGTTCGATGTCGAGAGATTTTACCACCATAAGCTTGTTTCCCTCCAGAGTTCTGTTTCCCACCTCTACCACTCGTTGTGTTTTCTAGCTCGGCGATTTTTCGGGTCGCGCTGCTCAGTGCGTTCGTGAGCTCCGTGACTCGGGTGGACAATCGCTCTTCGGCGCCCGAGGACGTTTGTGTAACCGAGCCCTGCGCAGAGCGGTTCCGCCGGTCGTTCGATTCGTACTCCAGAAGCCGTTCCCGCGAAACCGTGGCTTCAGACTCCGCAGCGGCTGCTTTAGACTCCGCAGCCCGGATGCGTCGCTCAGCCTCAGCGAGTTCCTTCTCGGTTTCGACGTTCTGATCATCCAAATTCGTCGTTCGTTTTTTATCACTCGCCGCGCGCTTCAAGCGGTCACGCATCGCGGAAAGTTCCGTGCGTAAAGCCTCCGTCTCTGCGGCGCGCTCCGCATCCCGCTGACTACCAATACGCCGGAACTCGCCGTCTTTCAACCGAAGCGCGGTCTGTAACTCCTTAACCTGAACCCGAAGCGCGGCGATTTCCTTTTCTTTTTGGTGGGAGGTGGGGTTTTTGGAAGACGTCGAGACTTGCGAAGCGCTCGCGTCTGATTTTTCCCGCAACGCGAACAATTCCTCACGCGCTTGGTCCGTTGTTTGCCGGAACCCCTCGATTTGGCTCGCCAAGAGGTCGCGCTCACCCACCAGACGCGTGAACTCATCAACCACATGTTGCGGGCCCAAAGTGTTGACGGATTGGACATCTAAAAATGTAGCCTCGGCGTACACCACTGAGGGCGAGGTTAACACACTCGCCGTTGCTTTTTCCAGCGTCTCGTCACCCGCCACGACGGGTGAAACAGCACCAGACAACGGCGGTTTCCCTCCACTTGGTTTGGGCCTAGTATCGGGTTGGGAGTGACATTCTTGTTTCGTTTCCGCGGATACCGCCGCTTCCGCCGCGGCACCGGTGAGAAGCGCGTCCCCCTTGCTGGATTCCAACACGAGCGCTAAACTCGAGTGCGCTTTTCTCAACGCAATCGTGTTCAACGAACTCGACAACCGCTCCATCACGTTTAATTCGTGCGTAGCCGCAGATACAAGCGCGGCGAGTTGCGTGCGTTCCGCCACTCGGAGCTCAGCAGCGCTTTTCAAAGAAATGCGTAGACCAAAATTCTCAGCCCGCGACGCTTCAAGCGCTGAGGAAGAGGCGTCGCTTTCCGCGCGAGCAAAAACCAATTCCTCTTCCAACCTTGAAACTTTTTCACGTACGTGTTCAGCGTCCCTGGTCTTCTCCTTCAAAGAGTCAAGCTCTTGCGTTAACCGTTGGGCAGTGTCCCGTGCCAATTTCTCAAGTCGTTCCTTCAACTCCACTTCAGCCGAAAGCTCAGCACGTAGCGTACTGGTCTCGTCCAAAGTCGCGATGAGCTTCTCTTCGCAAACATCTAATTCCTTTCGCGTCGACGTCAAAGTGCTTTGCGCCGCTCCGTGTTCCGCCCGTGCCTCCGCAACCTCCCGTTCTCTTGCCGCGAGCACCGCATCTTTCGCTTCCAAAACGCGCAACACTTTTACAGACTGCTGCTCGTATGCGTTACGTTCCTCTGCTAGCGCTTGCGACACTAAGTCAGTCAGCTCGGGGGCTTTATCGGAAGCTAGTTGCGAGACGCGTCGTCGCAACCCAGCGGCTTCCTCCTTCGACGCTTTGGATTCGCCGTCCAGCTCCTGGATTCGGGACCGCAACGCCGTGTTCGCGCCCGTGAGCTCCGATATATTGGATCGGGCCTGCTGCAGCGCGTCACCCATGGATATTTTTTCAGCCTCGATTTCTCCTTCCTCCAACGTCCCATCATCCGCGCTCACCAAACTCGTCGCGTTTCGCGCGAGCTCCAGCCGCGAATGCAATGCCCGGATCAACTCATCCTTGTCCTTAATATCAAGCGCCGCTCGTTTGTTCACCCGCTCCAAGTGGTCAAGGCGGGTGTCTAGGATGTGGATTTCGGATTTTCGGACGCGGGCGGATGAACCGGGTCCTGACGCGTTGTCGTTCGTCGGCGGTCTTCGCGGCGGCGCGCTTATCGATCGATTATCGGACCCGACGAAATTTACTCGATTGGGAGAGACAGACCGCGCGCTCCTGGTGTCGTTGCTACTCGAAACACCCACCGCAGTCGTGGCGTACGAAACCGAACGCCCCCGGTCTTCGATTGGCACCTCTTTCGGCAGAGCCGCTTCATCCGCCACGGTAAACGAGGCGTGGAACCTTCGCTCGAAAAACGGCGTCTTCACATGAAACACGTCTCGTTGACGATGAGATGTGGTTTCTGGGTCGTCGTTGGACCCAACAGTAGGTCCCGCCCCGCCCGCGGTTCGTTTCCTTTGAAGCGGACGCGTCAGTTTCAACCGGAGGTCAACCCGTATGGTCCGCCCGGCTTCTAGAAACACCGTCGATGGAGCCACCGCCCATCGCTCGGGTGACCCCGCCCGTATAGAGAGCTCCAACGCATTTCGGCTGTTGTTCCTCAAAGTCACCGTGGTGCGATACGCGTGTTGTATCCGCACGTTGTGAATGTGTGGCTCCTCGGGCTCCACCGTGAGCATAGCGTCGTCGTCCGCCATGACCCCTGTACCGGTCGCGCGCGTCGCCGGCGCAGCGGTGGTCTACCTCACACAAGCATCGAGTCGTGGTAAATCTCGTCCTGCCGACTTCTCGGGAGGGTCAACGGCAAACGGTTCGATTCCACTCGCACATTTTTTAGCTGTTTTTAAGGATTTTGAATTTTCCAAGGCTTTTTCACTCGTTCCATCCGAGACGCGCACCTACTGCGGACGGCGCGGGCCACCTACGAACGCTCGTGTGGTGCACCTACGCCATTCGACTTGTCGCGCATCGCCACGCGTGTTACCTCCGAGAGCGGGGGTACCGTAAACCGCGAGGCACGGAGGCGAGGCGTCCAAGGGAATTCTCGATTTGCGGATTCGGGTCGTCCAAGCAACGACTTTTTTCCACCGCCAAAGGAGGCGGTTCGGCAACAGGTCGGGGTAGCGCGCGGGTGAATCAACGATGAGCGCCATGGCGGAAGGCGGGGTTAACAAAATGGAATACATCGCGGACAAGGTACGTTTGAAACGGAAGGATGAACAGTCGGGCGCGAGCCGTGGAGCTCAGGGCGACACTACCCCAATGTCTCCTCCGTCTAGTACACGCGTTTTCTCAAGCAACGTCGGAGTGACAAGCCCATCACCCCCCCCGCTCTCGCCCCAAATCATCACCCGCTGACCCTGCTCCCTCGTCCTTCTCCCTAAACAGATCGCGGACGCGTTCGACATTCCCCCCGCGGATGCGCTCGACAAGCTCTTGCCGTTCAAATCGCGGGTGGATGATTTCTGGAAGCCCGATGGTGTAAGGAAGCTTATTTTTCTTTACCAGCCGCCCGGAGGCACGCGGAAGGCGCTAGGCACGGTGGACGGCAACGTAGATACAGAAAACACCCCCCCGCCCGTCCTAAGCGTCACGGACGGGTACGGCGACGTCCCGATCACGCGTACGAGCGCGTACTTCGTGCGGGTCGCGAAGAACGCGGTGGTAACTCCGTCGACTGACGTCGTGTTTGGCATAACGCGAGCCTCGGCGTTGGACGCGCTGAAAACGATGGTCAACCACCTGTACCACCCCGCGCTGAAGCAACAGAAGGACTGGGGCAAGTTAAGCGGGTCTAACAACTCAGCGAACAAGAAGACCATGGATGAGTTTTTGGGAAATGTTAGACGGTTCGGTGCAGTTTTAAATGACGCCGCGACCTCATTAAGCGCCGTGGCTGAATTAGCAAAGCCGGACAGAGAAATCGTCGGCGACGTGGATTCTTTGCATTTGGGAAAAAAGGATGCGTTTCAAAGCGCGGCGGATGACCCGCGAATCGCGCTTCATCTCGACGAAATTCTGCTTCAATGGGTGGCTACTACAGAGCAAACCCTCTCCGAAACACAAGGCAACGACGTGTTCTTCGGAGGGGTGTTTGATGAAGGCCCGGAGGGAGGGGCGATTGATCAGACTCAAACGCTGTCGCGAACCGGGTCGTTCAAGACTCCGGGGAAGCAAAAAAGCGCGCGAGTTTCGTCCGGCACGGTGAAGAAAGAGAAGTCCGAAGCCAAGCTCAACGTTCCGGTAGTGAAGAAGGACTTGCCCAAGGAAAGCGACGACGCGGGGCCTGACACGGAGCTGGAGTTTTGGCGCCGGCGCATGGGTATGCTGAACAGTATCACGGAGCAGCTGAAAGCGAAAGACATGCGGTTCGCATTGGGGGTCGGGAACGCAAGCCGAAGCTCCGCGCACAAGTACTGGAAAAACACCGATTTACGGCTAACCGACGCTCTCAATGAAGCGAAGGACAATGTCAAATACCTGACTACTTTAGAGAAATCCTTAGAGCCTTTATACACGCAGGCACCTATCCAGGTAATCGACGGTTTACCGAGCCTAATCAACAATGTTAAGATGATGTACGCCGTCGCGCGGTACTACTGCACGATTCCCCGAATGACCCGTTTGTTCTACAAGATTAGTAACCAGATGATCACCTTATCAGTGGAGGATTTACGGAAGGAAGGGGCTAACTTATGGGGGCACATGGATAAAGCAGCTTTAGTGAAGAAGTTGGAAGCGGTCACGTTGCTGTACGACGCTTACCGTGCGAAATACGACGCTACTCGCGAAGCGTTGGCAATTCAAAGGCCCCGCCCAAAGCTCTTCGAGTTCGACGCTGAGAAGATTTTCGGAAAGTTCGCGCTGTTCTCAAAGCGGTGCCAGAGGCTCGTGGAGATGCTGAACACGATTGCCATCTTCGAACAGTTGGGAAAGAACAAACACATCGACGGCCTCGACGTGCTGATTAAAAAGTTTTTCAAAGTCGTGGAGGAGTTTAAGCGCAAGCCGTATGATTTGTTAGAGTACCAGCAGAACCAGTTCGATCGGGATTTCCTGGAATTTTCAGTCGCGGTGCACGATTTAGAGAGTTCGTTACAGGAGTTCATCAACCAAAGCTTTGAGAACATCACGTCAACTTCAGCGGCGTTACGTTTACTAAACCAGTTCCAAGCGATTATGCACCGCGACGCGCTGAAGCGCGACCTGGACGATAAGTACGCTGTGATTTTCCGTAACTACGGCGCGGATTTAGAAGCCGTGCAGAAGACGTACGAGTTGCAGAAGCACAACCCTCCTAAGCCACGGAACGCGCCGCCGGTAGCGGGTGATATTCTGTGGGCCAGGCAACTGCTGCGCCGCATCGAAGAACCCATGAGGGCGTTCGCTAAAAATGAATTGATCATGTTCGCCCCCGGCGCGAAACGCATCGTGAAGATGTACAACCGAGTCGCCCAGGCCTTGATGACATACGAAACGATGTGGCACCAAGCTTGGATGAAGGGCGTGGAGAAGAGCAAGGCTGGTTTACGGGCCACTTTACTTGTCCGACACCCTTCTTCTGGAAAACTGTTGGTCAACTTTGACGCCGACATCGTCAAGTTAATTAAAGAAGCAAAGTTTATGTTGCGTTTAGAGGTTGAGGTGCCTACTAGTGCTACGTTAGTTTTGGCACAGGAAGAGCGGTTCAAATCGTACTTCAACAGACTGTCGCATTTGCTCTCAGAACATACCAGAGTGTTGAACGAAATCGCCCCGGTGACGAAAGAGCTTCTGAAACCTCACGTCGCGGACGTCGAGTTTAGTTTACGACCTGGGTTTACGGATTTAACCTGGACGAGCACGAACATTGACCTCTTCCTAAAGAGATCGTTACTTAAGATTGAAAATTTAGAAACTTTGGTGGCTAAAATCAACGATATGTTACACAACCGGGTTGATTTTAACCTTAAAAGTGCATCAAGAGTGATGTTGATTGACCTTCCAGACGATGAATCCGCGACGTGCGAAGAGTTTGTTGAGCTTCAAAACAAAACCGCAAAGTTTGAGGGAAAAAAATTAGCCACTAAATCTGACGAAGTCCGGCGTTCGTGCGACGAGATCATCGCCCTACTAGTCGAACAACTGCCTAAAACCGACGACGGGTTTCAAATACCGGTGGAAGAATTTGCGGTTGGCGAGTTCAAGGCGCACTACGCGCGGTTGACTTATTCAGCTGTGTTGCATGCGACTCGAAGATCCTTCGCTGGCTTGAAAAAGAAAGTCTCCAGCTCTGGCGGAGGTGGATTTCTGTTTTTAGAGAGACCGTTCTTCGAGGTGACTGTTCAGTTAAGCGTACCGCACGTAGTCCTACAGCCATCCCTAGAGGACATCCAGACCGCAGTGAACGGCGCGGCGAAGAAAATCCTCCACGCGTCGCGCGAAATAAAACGCTGGGGGAACACGGATTTGAACGGCGACGAGGAAAACGTACCTGGGGTGGATTACGACGCAATCGGGACGAAGAGTTTCTACGATGAGATTGCGTCCGACCTCGAGATTGTCAAGTTAGTGATCCTTTTAACGGGGTCCATGGAAGGCCTTAAACGATCAGTTAACGACCACTTAAAAAGCTACGAGGCATATGACTTTTTGTACCTCACAAACCTACAGAAAGTGTACGGCGCGTTTATCAAAACCAACCCGAACCTCGAGCAATTTGAAAAAGAGTTAATGAAGTTTATGGCGATTGAAAGGGCGGTGTTGAAGTTTGCGCCCGTTCATGTGATAGGGCCTCTTTCGTTGGAAACGCAACCTTTGAAGCTAGCTCTACGCTCCGAAGCGGCTACCTGGAAAGCCCAGTTCGCTAAAAACCTACACCTGCACGGCAAGGAGAAACTAGAACAGTTGCTGGAGTACGTCAAGACCACCACTTTACTGTTAACCAGGGAAGTTGAAGACTTGGAAGACGTGCGCAAAGTGATGGCGATTCAGCAGGATATCCGCACGAAGGAATCCGAAATCGACACCATCATGAACCCGATCGAACACGTGTATGCGCTTTTGAGTAGATACGAGGTATCCGTACCTTCCATCGAAACGGAAGAAGTGTCACAATTAAAGCAGACTTGGGACAAGATGACCGAGCTCGGGATGAGCGTCGGGGAAAATTTACAGAAATTACAAGCCGGGTTTAAGCGCGAGTTACTAAAACAAGTTAAAGCTTTCGTGTCTGATTCCATCGAGTTCCGAGCTGATTGGGATGCGAACGGCCCCATGGTGGACAGGATCAAGCCTTTAGAAGCGATATACCGTTTGGACCAGTACAAGAAACAGTTTGACCAGCGGAAACGTAAATGGAATTCGTACGTGGACGGCGAGGAGCTTTTCGGTCTTCCCGTGACGCAATACCCGGAGCTTGAAAATACTGAAAAAGAGTTGGAATTTTTAAACCGCCTTTATGATTTATATAAAGACGTTATTAGTACCATCGACAACTACAGTGACATTTTGTGGACCGAAGTAGTCGCAAACATCGAGCAAATGAACGAACAAGTCACTCAGTTCCAAGCGCAGTGTCGGAAGTTACCGAAAGCGTTGCGAGACTGGGACGCGTACGGCGATTTGCGAAAGAAGATTGACGACTTTTTGGAAATTTTACCGTTGGTGCAATCGTTGGCGTCGCTGGCGATGCGGGACAGGCACTGGAAGCAGTTACAGGAAATCACTGGGAAACCACTGGACATGGCTGAGGATACGTTCAAGCTTGGTGACCTTCTCAACGGAAATTTACTCCCTCACTTGGAAGAAATAGAGGAACTCACCGGCGGCGCGAGTAAGGAAGCGCAGGTTGAAACCAAACTCGCGCAGATCGAGTTGGACTGGGAGGATTCAAACTTTGTTTTCAACGAGTTTAAAAATAAGGGCGAGTGCGTTCTTGACGCTGCAGCGACTGGCGAGCTTGTGGAGAAGCTGGAAGATTCGCAGATGGCGCTCGGGTCCATGGCCACGAACAGGTACAGCGCGCCGTTCAAAGACGCCGTCGTCGAGTGGACCGCCAAGCTGTCAACCGTCGGCGACGTCGTTGAGATGTGGCTTGTTGTTCAGAACATGTGGATCTACATGGAGGCTGTGTTTTCTGGTGGTGACATTGTGAAGCAGCTGCCTCAAGAAGCGAAGCGGTTCAACCAGATTGACAAGACGTTTATTAAGATGGTGCACGGCGCGGTGGATACGTTGCACGTCGTGTCGGTGTGCTACGGCAACGACACGATTCTAACGCTACTGCCTCACTTGACGGACCAGTTGGAGCTGTGTCAGAAATCGCTGACTGCGTTTTTAGACACGAAACGCGCGCAGTTCCCCCGGTTCTATTTCGTCTCCGATCCTACGTTGCTGGAGATTCTATCGTTGGGATCGGAACCTGCTATGGTCACGCCCCACTTCCAATCCGGCCTCTTCGACTCCGTCACGAACGTCACCTTCGACAAGGTTGATAAATTCAAAATGCTTGACATGAGTTCGCAGCAAGGGGAAGTCGTGCGGTTCCAGAAAGTCGGAACGGACGGGTTTCTAGAGGATGACCCTGTTGTCGCCGCGGGTAACATCGAAGCGTGGCTGCAGAACCTAGTAGATGGGATGCAGGGCACGATTAAAAGCGTTATTAAGATGGCGCACGCAGAAGTGCAAACCCAGGACTTGGAGACGTTTATTTTCCAGCACCCGGCGCAAGTTTCGTTGTTGGGGATTCAGTTTCTGTGGACGAGCGACATGCAGAGCGCTATTACGGATGCGAAGAAGGACAAAGCCGGCGTAGGCAAGGCTGTGAAAAAGAGCGATGCGCTTTTGAAAGAGATGATCGTCATCACCACGCGTTCCACGTTGGGGAAGAACGAACGCAAAAATCTTGAAACCTGCATCACCGTGCACGTCCACCAAAGGGACACGTCGGAGGACCTGCAAAAGAAACGCGTGCGCGATCCGTCGGATTTCGAGTGGATGAAACAGTGCCGTTTCTACTGGTCAACCGAGCGGGAAACCGTGATCATTTCCATCTGCGACGTTGACTTTGAGTACTCGTACGAGTACCTTGGTGTGAAGGAACGGCTTGTGATCACCCCGCTAACCGATATCTGCTACGTCACGCTGTCGCAAGCGCTGGGGATGTTTCTCGGCGGCGCGCCCGCCGGCCCCGCGGGGACGGGCAAAACCGAAACCACCAAGGATTTGGGCAACACGTTGGGTAAGTTCGTCGTGGTGTTCAACTGCTCCGACCAGATGGACTACAAGGGGATGGGCAAGATCTACCGCGGCTTGGCGCAAAGCGGCCTGTGGGGGTGTTTCGATGAGTTCAACAGGATCAACCTCGACGTGCTGTCCGTGTGCGCACAGCAAGTGTTTTGCGTTTTAAGCGCGATTAGGGAACGGAAAACTGAGTTTATATTCACGGACGGCGCCAAGGTTTCGTTGGACCCGCGGGTTGGTTTCTTCATCACCATGAACCCCGGATACGCGGGGAGACAGGAACTTCCCGAAAACTTGAAATCCCTGTTCAGAGGGGTTACCATGATGGTCCCGAACAGGCAGATTATCAAGAAAGTGAAACTCGCGGCGTGCGGGTACCAGCAAAACGAGTTTCTCGGGAAAAAGTTTTTCGTCCTGTACGGGTTGTGCGAGCAGCAGCTTTCGAAGCAGCCACATTACGACTTCGGGCTAAGGAATATCCTATCAGTGTTGCGTACTATGGGCAGTTCGAAACGCTCAAACCCGGATAAATCAGAAGTGTACCTCGCGATGCGAACTTTACGCGATATGAACATGTCCAAGTTTGTCGCGGAGGACGTCACTTTATTTTTATCATTGATCGACGACATTTTCCCAGGCACACGCGCGGACAAAGCAACGTTTCCTGACGTGGAAGCAGCGATGGCCAAGGTTGCTGGCGAAAAGGGGCTGCAGCTGCACCCTACGTGGTTGTCAAAGTGCGTGCAGCTTTATGAAACGTACCAAGTCAGGCACGGGATTATGCTTGTCGGCCCGACAGGCGCGGGCAAAACCGCGATTGCCGAGACGTTAGCCGGCGCGTTAACGGAACTAGGAACCAAGCACGTGATTTGGAAGATGAACCCCAAGGCGATCACGGCGCCTCAGATGTTCGGCCGCATGGACGCAGCGACTGGGGACTGGACCGATGGGGTGTTCGCCGTTTTATGGCGACGAGCGGCGAAGGAAAAGAAAAACAACACGTGGATCATTTTGGACGGCCCGGTTGACGCGATTTGGATTGAGAATTTAAACACCGTGCTGGACGATAACAAAGTGCTGACGCTGGCAAATGGGGATAGAGTGCAAATGTCAGGCACGATGAAAGCAATGTTTGAACCCGAAAACTTGAACAACGCATCACCCGCGACTGTGAGCAGGGCGGGTATCATTTACGTTTCCGAAACGGAGTTAGGGTGGCGGCCTTTAGTCGCGAGCTGGCTCGACACGCGGCCAAAATCCGAAGCCGCGACGTTACAAAACCTCTTCGACAAATACGTCGACCCGCTAATCCACCACATGAAGATGACGAGTAAGTTCGTGATGAGCGGGTCTCCCTGGGAGCACGTGAGTCGTGATTTCTGCCAGGTCACCACACTCATCACGCTTTTGAAAGGGTGTTTGCTTCCCTTTGAAAAGGATAATTTGTCGGCATCGTTCAAAGAGATTAACCCAGTCACCACCGACGCGCACTATGAAAAGATGTTTCTGTACTGCGTGACTTGGAGCCTGGGGGGGATGCTTCAATCGAACGACCGGCCAAAACTTTCCAAGAAGATGAGTGAGATTGCAGGTGCAGCTGTCAGCCCTTCATTCGAAAATCAAACTAGCGACACGTTCTTCGAGTTCTTCGTGGATAATGACAGTAAAGAGTGGGTGCACTGGATTTCCGTGGTGCCTGAATGGCAGTACCCTCACGAGGAGGAGAAGCCCAAATTCGCGCAACTCATCATTCCAACGTTGGACTCGGTGCGGTTGGAAAATCTTCTCAAGTGTGTCACTTCTGTGGATAAACAAGCGCTGTTTGTTGGGGGTCCAGGTACTGCGAAAACCACCGCGATTAAACAGTTCATGGGCGGGTTCGATTCCGATGAGCTGGGCCAGAAAGCGATTACGTTTTCAAGTCTCACCACGCCGCAGACGTTCCAAATGGCCGTGGAAGCGTCCGTGGAAAAACGCCAAGGCAAAACCTACGGCCCACCGGGTGGAAAGAAGGTACGTTTGTTTCCCGTAAAATCCTGGTCGCCTTTAAACACGTATTGAGGGTTGATTCTGACGGTTTTCACGTGATCCTGTGAGGATTCCTCACCATCCTCATCATCCCGATATACCGCACTGTCTCTCAACTGCCCACACAAAAACTGACGCTATTTCCAAATCAGATGATTCTCTTCATCGACGACGTTTCGATGCCCGCGATGAACGAGTGGGGGGACCAGGTGACGAACGAGATCGTCCGCCAGCTTCTGGAACAAGGCGGGATGTACTCCCTGGAAAAGCCTATCGGCGATATGAAGATGATCATCGATTGCCAGTACCTCGCGGCAATGAACACGCCGGGGGGGGGTAAAAACGACGTTCCCAACCGGTTGAAACGCCACTTTGCGATTTTTAATGTGCCTTTGCCGTCGGTCGCGGCTATCAATAATATTTTTGGCCAACTCGTGGCTGGACGCTTCAGCTCTGATATCTTTGCGCCTGAAGTGGTCAGTGCAGCCGAAAAACTCGTCCCAATCACGGTTGATTTGTGGAACAAAGTCCAAGCAAAGATGCTCCCCACGCCCGCGAAGTTTCACTACCTGTTTAACATGAGGGAGTTGTCAAAGGTTTTCCAGGGCGTGTTGCTGGCGGAACGCGACAGGTTTAAGCTGATAGCTGATGAAAGCAAGCGCCCTTCCTTCGGCGGATCTATCACTTCTCCAGAAGCGTACCTAGTAGCTTTATGGCGCCACGAGTGCGAACGTGTGTTCTGCGATAAACTCACCACGCATGAGGACAAGGATTGGGGCGACGCGCTGATCATGAAACTAATAGGCGACACGTACGGGAAACAAATAGTAAAGCAAGTCGAGGACCGGTTGTTTTTCGTTGACTTTTTAAGGGAACCCGAGATGGACGAAGAAACAGGGGAGCTTGTGGATGCTAATCCCTCGTTTTACGAATCAGCTGTTAGTTTAGATTCCTTAACGGAAGTAGCAATGAAGCGCCAGGCTCTGTTCAACGAAACTTCGAAATCGCTAAAACTCGAGCTCGTTTTATTCGAAGACGCCTTGAAACACATGATGAGGATTTCGCGGTTACTTTGTATGGACAGAGGGAGTGCTCTTTTGATTGGGGTTGGTGGGTCTGGTAAACAGAGCTTAACCAGGTTAGCGGCTTATATTGCTGGAGCCTTCCCGTTCCAAATCCAGGTAACGAAAACCTACAACCAAGCGAACTTATTTGAAGACTTGAAGAGTTTATACAAAATCTCCGGCTTAAAAGGCCAGAAGGTGGCGTTTATCTTCACCGACGCCGAAGTAAAGGAGGAGAGTTTCCTGGAGTACCTTAACCAACTACTAATGACTGGAGAGGTTGCGGGTTTGTTCCCCAAAGAAGAACAAGATGCGTTGGTGAATGACTGCAGGCCTGCGTTTAAAAAGCACGCACCGCCTGGGTTAGTGGACTCCTACGACAACTTGTGGAACTTTTTCTTGAGCCGAACGCGCGATAATTTGCACCTGTGTCTGTGCTTCTCGCCTGTCGGGGATAAATTCTCGCGACGCGCGCGTGACTTCCCTGGTTTGATCAACGGGTGCACCATCGACTGGTTCCTTCCCTGGCCTCAGGACGCGTTAGTCGCGGTTTCCACGAAGTTCATCGGTGACTTCGAAATGGCGTGCGACGACGACGTGAAGCAGAAGTTACAACTGCACATGGGCGGAGTGCACGTCGCGGTGACGAAAGCCTGCCGCGAGTACTTTGATAAGTTCAGAAGGAATGTCTATGTTACCCCGAAATCTTACTTGAGTTTCATTGCCGGCTACAGGTCGTTGTACGACCAGAAACTGGGCGAGGTCCGAGTGCTGGCGGATAAGATCAACTCGGGTTTGAGTAAATTGTTCGACGCGAAGCAGGACGTGAAAACGATGCAGGTTGACTTGGCGGCAAAGAACTTGGAGCTGGCAGAGGCACAAAAGGTATCAGCGGAATTGCTGAAAGAAATCTCCGCCAACACCGCTATGGCTGAGAAGGAAAAAGCAAAAGTCAACGTCATCGTGGAGGCTGTAACCGCAAAGGCAGATGAAATTGCGATCCAGAAGGCGGAGGCTGAGGCGGACCTTGCGAAGGCTCAACCTGCGTTGGATGCAGCACTCGCAGCTTTAGACTCGATCAAACCGAAAGATATCCAAAACCTAAAGGCGATGAAAAACCCGCCTGACTTGGTCAAGCGCGTTTTCGATTGCGTGTTGGTGCTTCGCCAGTACCCGATGGAGAAGGTGAAGTGGCAAGAATTTAAGGGGTTCATGTGCTTCAACAGCACTGAGAATTACGGAACCTCGGTGAAGATGATGAGCGATTCGAAATTTTTAGCGAACTTGATGCAGTTCCCCAAGGAGCAGATCAACGACGAGACTTGCGAGTTGTTGCAGCCGTATTTTAGCGTTCCTGATTTTAACCCCGAGGACGCGTCAAAAGCATCCAACGCCGCGGTCGGGCTGTGTAACTGGGCCCAAGCAATGGTGACGTACCACGAAGTCGCGAAGGTTGTTGACCCGAAGATTATGATGTTGCGAGCCGCGGAGGCTGAATTAGCCGCGGCGAACAAGGAGAAGCAAGCTGCGGAGGACGCGCTGGCGGTTGTTCAGTCTAATTTGGACGCGATGCAAGCGAAGTTTGATGCCGCGATGGCGGAGAAGAAAAAACTGGAGGACGACGCGACGGCGACGCAGAACAGGATGGACTCAGCTAGTGCGCTTATTAATGCCCTCGCAGGTGAAGAAATCAGGTGGACAGAGCAATCCAAGCAGTTCGACCTTCAGATTCAAAGGTTGACAGGGGACTGCGCTATGGCGAGTTCGTTTGTTTCGTACCTCGGACCCTTCAACAAAGAGTTCCGGGACCTGTTATGCGCGCGTGATTTCTACGGTGACTTGGCGTCCCGAGGTATTCCCGTTACCGAGAATTTGGATGTGACTCGATTCCTGGTCGAGGAATCGGAAATCGGCGAGTGGAACCTTCAGGGTCTACCCACTGATGAGTTATCCATCCAGAACGGGATCATGACTACTAGGGCTACCCGCTATCCAGTTTTAGTCGACCCCCAAGGCCAAGGCCTTTCGTGGATCAAAAACAGGGAAGAAGTGAACGGCATGAAAACCACCACTCTAAACGACAAGAACTTCCGGAACCATTTAGAGGACTGCATGAGCTTCGGCAAGCCTATGCTGATTGAGAACATCGAAGAGGAGCTGGATCCTATTTTGGACCCGATTTTGGAAAAAAGGATCGTGCGCAAGGGGAAGAACGCGATCATCGTGTTGAGCGATGGGAAGGAGGTTGACTTTTCTGATAGCTTCGCGCTGTACTGTACCTCGCGGTTGCCCAACCCGCACTACTCACCAGAGTTGAGCGCGAAGACTTTAGTCATCGACTTCACGGTCACCATGGTCGGCCTGGAAGACCAGCTTCTTGGCAAGTTGATTTTGAAGGAAAAGTACGAGCTCGAGCAGCAAAGGCAAGCGTTGGTAGAGGAAGTGACGTCGTACAAGAAGAAAATCAAACAACTCGAGGACGATTTGTTGTTCCGGCTGGCGAACTCCACTGGTAACTTGTTGGATGACGTCGAACTCATCGACGTGTTGAACAACACGAAACAAACTGCGCAGGATGTGAATGAGAAGTTAGCGACCGCTGCGGACACGAACGTGAAGATTACGGAAGCTTGCGAGGA
>TARA_B110000977_G_scaffold70928_1_pt1 | contig 15474 bp, 12 predicted proteins | sample TARA_B110000977 | Tara Oceans TARA_B110000977 (sample SAMEA4397798) | marine metagenome | biome: Polar Biome; feature: [SRF] surface water layer (ENVO:00010504); material: water (ENVO:00002006), including particulate matter (ENVO:01000060) such as... | depth 5 m | reverse complement strand
TCATGTTCTATGCATTTAGAGCGGGCTCGTCTGACTCAGCTACTGCAGGAGGCTTGTCGTAAAAATGGCCGTATGGGCCAAGTCTTGGAGCAAGGCGGTCAGGGCGGCGATCACCCAGTGCATCCTGCTATCCCCGAGACTGACTATTTAAAGTCGGTGATTCTGCGGACCTGGTACGAGGTTTAAGACTTTTTGTGGCTGCAGTAAGGGGCTGGTAATGAGCTAGGTGCCTACCTTAAGCTCATTACTGGCCAGCCCTTGGTGAGTGCATGGGCTGCGAGTTTGGCGTCTGGATCGACGACTATGGGCTCATCTACTTGTGCCAATAAGGGTATATCATTGTGTGAATCACTGTAAAAACAGGCGCCTTCAATAGTGTAACCCTTGGCCGCCATCCACTCATTAAGCTTGTCAATCTTACCTTCCTTAAAACAGGGCGAACCACTCAGTTTTCCCGTATAGCGTCCGTCTATGCATTCGGCAGGCGTGGCAATGAGATGAGGGATGGCCAAGTAGTCGGCAATGGGCCCGGTGATAAAGTCATTAGTGGCGGTAATAATTACCAACACATCGCCGGCATCACGGTGCTGCTTTAACAAGGCTTGAGTTTTAGGAGCGATCATAGGGATAACGATCGAGGTCATGAACTGTTGGTGAATGTTGCTCAGTTCAGTGGCGCTGTATTGAGTCAAAGGTGCAAGCACAAACTCGGCATAAGCATTCATGTCTAACGTGCCAGCAACATAGTCCTGGTAAAAAGCATCATTTTTAGCGCTATAGTCGGCGCCATCAACAACACCTTGTGACACCATAAACTGGCCCCACCCATGGTCGCTATCGCCTGCTAATAATGTGTTGTCTAAATCGAACAAAGCCAGCCTTTGTTGCATGAGAATGCCTATATTAATGATTCTTGGGGCGTTATTTTAGCTCATTTTAATCTCTTGTTGTTGTTGTCTGCTGTTTTGTGGAACAATGGGGACAAATATATTTTGTATGGTGCAAAGCCGTGATCGATAAAGATGGTTTTCGCCCCAATGTAGGTATTATTCTGGCAAACTCCCATGGTCAAGTGCTGTGGGCGAAACGATTGGGTTGGGATGCTTGGCAGTTCCCCCAAGGCGGCATTGATGCCCACGAAACACCAGAACAAGCCTTATTTAGGGAACTCAAAGAAGAGATTGGGCTGTCGCCAGAGCATGTCGAGGTGCTGGCTTGCACTCGCGGTTGGCTAAGGTATCGTTTGCCCAAGCGCATGATACGCCAAGGCCAACAACCTCTATGTATTGGCCAAAAACAAAAATGGTTTTTGTTGCGTATGTTGGCGCCAGATGGGGCAGTGCAAACGGCGACCACTAGCTGCCCAGAGTTTGATGCTTGGGAATGGGTCAGTTATTGGTACCCGGTAGATCAAGTGGTGTCGTTTAAGCGTGAAGTCTATCGTCGGGCTATGAAAGAACTTTGCTTGCGTCACTCACGCCTCGTGTATCATCACGGTTTAGTGGTGCCAAGTCATGCCAAGAGCCCATAATTTATAGGTAGGAATCAAACTTAATGCTGCATAATCTGCGTAAAATAATCCAAGCGGTGAGCTCTGCGGAAGATTTGCAATCGGCCTTAAAAATAGTCGTGCACCATGTGCGCAGAGCCATGCGTACTGACGTGTGCTCCATCTACTTGCACTTTCCACAAACTGATAACTATGTACTCATGGCTAGTGAGGGCCTTAATCAGGCGTCCATTGGCCGAGCGTTTTTGTCTTCTGGCAAAGGTTTGGTGGGTTTAGTCGGACTTAAAGCAGAAACCATCAACCTTAAACGGGCTGCAGACCATCCCAATTTTCATTACGTGCAAGAAACGGGCGAAGAAGCGTTTAGTTCCTTTTTAGGCGTGCCCATTGTTCACCACCGCAAGGTGCTGGGTATTTTAGTGGTGCAGCAGCGTGAAGAGCGCCAATTTGGTGCTGATGAAGAGGCCATGCTCATCACCCTGTCGGCACAGCTGGCAGGTTTTATTGCCCATGCTGAAGCCACGGGGGGTGGACTAAGGCTGGACGCTTTAGCAGATGATGCAAGTCTTGATCTACATTACGAAGGAGTGAGCGGCTCTGGGGGTGTGGCGATTGGTCATGTGGCGGTGATTTCTCCGCCGGCAGACTTAGACAAGGTGCCAGATCGTAGATGTCGCAATCCAGAAGAAGAAGTTGAGGCTTTTCAAACGGCTTTGGAAGCGGTTAGACGCAAGATAAAAATAATCAGTCGCACCCTGGCCCGCAACCTAAAAAACCAAGAACAAGAATTGTTCGAAGTTTATATGCGTATGCTCGATGACAATGCCCTAGCAGGGGAAGTGATTCAACATATACGCCAAGGTCAGTGGGCGCAAGGGTCCTTGCGCCGGGTGGTGCAACAACACATTCGGGCTTTTGAAGCCATGGAAGACCCTTATTTGCGGGAAAGAGCTTCCGATATTCGTGACCTTGGTCGGCGTATATTAGCCGAGTTGCAACAAACCAACACGCAAGTGCGAACCTTTGAAGATGCGACTGTGCTGGTAGCAGAGGAAGTGACAGCGGCTATGTTGGCAGAAGTGCCGGCCCACAAGCTTAAGGCTATCATCTCTACCTTGGGCTCGAACAACTCACATGCGGCTATTTTGGCTCGCTCCATGGGCATTCCCACCATCATGGGTGCCGTCGACTTTCCTTACCGGCGCATGGAAGGCGTAGAAGTTGTTATTGACGGTTATATGGGTCGTATTTTCCTTAACCCAAGTCAAGATCTACGCCGCCAATACGAACAAGCCATCGCCGAAGAAGCCTCGTTTACCAAAGAGTTAGAAATCCTGCGCAATGTGCCGGCACAAACACGTGACCATCACACAGTGCCTCTGTTAGTGAATACTAGCTTACCCCTTGACGTCAGTAGGTCATTGGATCAGGGTGCTGAAGGGGTAGGCCTATACCGCACAGAGGTGCCCTTTATGATTAAAGAGCGCTTCCCTTCAGAAGAAGAGCAAACAGATTGCTATCGTACGCAATTACAAGGTTTTGCGCCCCTGCCTGTGACCATGCGCACCTTAGATATTGGCGGGGATAAGAACTTACCTTACTTTACCATTAAGGAAGACAATCCATTTTTAGGTTGGCGTGGAATCCGCGTCACGTTAGATCATCCAGAAATATTTCTGGTGCAAATTCGCGCCATGCTTAAGGCTAGTGTGGGCTTAGATAACTTACGCATCATGTTGCCAATGATTACCCATGTCAACGAAATCGATGAGTCGATTCGATGGATCGATCAGGCTTTTTCAGAGCTGTGTGAAGAGGGTTACCAGCTGGTTAGGCCTCCCATCGGCGTCATGATTGAAGTGCCTGCTGCCGTGTATCAAGCGCGACACATTGCCGAGCGGGTTGACTTTATTTCTGTGGGTAGTAATGACTTAACCCAATATATTTTGGCCGTAGATCGAGACAACCCAGCGGTGGCCGACCTTTACCATACCATGCATCCGGCTGTATTGATGGCTTTGCAGCAGGTTGTCATCGCCGCTAAAGCGGCGGCTATTCCGGTGAGTTTATGTGGTGAATTGGCGGGTGATCCTGCCGGCGCACTGCTGCTTATGGGTATGGGTTATGATAGTTTGTCGATGAACGCGGCGAGCCTACCCAAGGTGAAGTCAGTCATTCGTAACTTTAACCTGAGTCAGGCCCAAGAGATGTTGCAGCAAGCGCTGCAGCAAGCTGGTGCTGATGGCGTGCAGCAAGTGATTCGTGATCACCTTGAAGCAGCGGGTCTCACCCGCTTACATAGCCGCTATGTGGGTCATTAACTGCTATGTGGGTCATTAACCGCTATTCTAAGGGCTAGGTGACTAATTAGCCTGAGAGGTTCTGGCACCTGATGGCATGCGCCAGTTAAAGTGTTGTTCTAGTCCTGCGCCATGGTCAAAGCAGGTCTCTTGAACATCGATATTACCCAGCTTGTCAGCATACAAACTAATGCAGGTGCGGGTGCCATAAGCATGTTCAGGCGCATCGATAAAACAGGCTGAGAGACGCCTTTCCCAGTCTATGGCTATGCCTGTTTTAGGTAATCTTCGGTCTTCTGCTATGGCCTTATGCTGCATCATTTGTTGCAACACTTGGTGTTGTGGAGGCTGATTTAAAGACTGCCGCAAGACTTTTTTTACATGCTCTACTTTGGGCCAGTTGCTGTCTAAGTGGCCGTTACTTAAGCCGTATAGTCCAGCCGCCAGTACCTGCGGTTGACGGGCTGCTTGGTTGCTACAAAAAACCAGTTCATGGTTATCCCACAGTAATAAATTGAAGCCTGCGAATTGCTCCATTTGAAGTGCGTTAGCGAACGCGATGGCGCTGTGACTGTGGCTGAGAAAGTCGACCACTAATTGGCCGCGCGTTTTAAAGCCTGCTAAAGGTGGGTTAAGTGACTTACGAAAGTTAGTGACCGCCGCCCAGCGGCCATTGCGGTGCAGAGCCAACCAGGTGCCACCCGCTTCTAGGTCTTTGCCTGCTAATATTTCAATATTAGGCCACCAATGCATATTTTGCGTTGGGCGACCACGGAACTCATCACGGTTGGCGGCCATAATGAGAGGGTAATCGACATCGAGTTGGTGGGCTAAAACAATGAGGCACATAATATATTTAATCCTCTAAACTTTGCGCTTATGCAGCTGAGCGTAGATAATAGCTTCTTTCTTACCTAGATGTGAACGCATGATTTTTGTTGCTTATATGGTCCTTGGCGCCATCGCTGGCATATTAGCGGGGCTGTTCGGGATTGGCGGCGGTGTTATTGTGGTGCCGGCTTTAGTTTTAGCATTTAATCTGCAAGGACTGCCCTCTGAAATAGTCTTTTACATGGCGATTGCCACCTCCCTAGCTAACATCATCTTTACCTCTTTAGGCGCAATTCGTACCCACCAAAAAAAGGCTGCCATTGAATGGCCGCTAGTCAAACCGATTGCCATAGGCATGCTGGGTGGGGCTTTTATAGGGGTTAATACTGCGCTCACCATTCCTGCCATATACCTACAAGCCAGTTTTGGCGCTTTTGCTATCTTTTTGAGCTTAAGAATGATGCTTACGCACGCTAGCACTGGCCAGTTGCGGTTGCCGGGTAATATGGGTTTGGCTGCAGCGGGGGTGTTTATTGGTTGGGTTTCAGCCCTGTTCGGGATTGGCGGCGGCAACCTCTTGGTCACCTGGTTGTCGAACCGTCAGTTGGTCATGCAAAAGGCTGTAGCCACGGCTAGCGCTTGTGGGTTTGCCATTGCCATGGCCGGTGCGGCATCCAATGCCGCTTTAGGTTGGGGTAACCCTCTGTTACCGGCATACAGTTTTGGCTACATTTATTTGCCAGCTTTGCTGGGTCTAGTGTCGACCAGTTTCGTGGCTGCCAATTATGGTGCCAAAATTGCCCATCGGCTATCGGCGCACATGCTCAAACGTTTGTTTGCATGGATGCTATTGTTAGTGGGTTTACGTATGTTAATCAGTATCTGGTATTAAGGACAATTATGCTCATCTTTCCCAATATTGATCCCGTATTAATTCACCTAGGCCCGCTGGCGATCCATTGGTATGGGGTGATGTATTTGGTCGCCTTTGCATCGGCTTTGTGGCTAGGTAATCGCCGCGCCGCAGCAGCTGGATTTACCAAAGATCAAGTCAGTGACCTAGTCTTCTTAGGTGCCTTGGGTGCCGTGCTAGGGGGCCGCATGGGGTATATCTTATTTTATCAATTTGAGGCATTTTTAGCTCAGCCTATGATGTTGTTGCGCGTGTGGGAAGGCGGCATGTCTTTTCATGGCGGTTTACTAGGAGTGGTTGCTGGCGTCATTTGGTTTGCTCGTAAATATCAGTTTCAATTTCACCAGGTGTTGGACTTTGTAACCCCCATTGGGCCTATTGGTTTAGGTGCAGGTCGCTTAGGTAATTTTATTGGTGGTGAACTTTGGGGTCGTCCTACAGACCTACCCTGGGGTATGGTGTTCCCCCACGTAGACGCATTAGCAAGACACCCTTCGCAACTCTACCAAATGGCCTTAGAAGGCGTGCTTCTGTTCACTGTGGTTTGGGTTTATTCGGCCAGACCTAGAGCAGCCTTGCGTGTTTCAGGTTTATTTTTGTTAGGCTACGGCTTGCAGCGTTTCGTGGTTGAGTTTGCGCGCCAGCCCGATTCACATTTAAACTACGTGGCCTTCGATTGGATGACGCAGGGGCAGCTATTGTCTTTGCCTATGATTGCTCTGGGGCTGTATTTGTTAGTGCGCAAGGCGCCCATTAAAGGTTAAAATAGCCTGTCTTTCATTTTTTAGTATGGTCGTTGTATATGCAGCAGTATCTTCAATTAATGCGCCAAGTGCGCGCTTCTGGTGTGCCAAAGGAAGATCGCACTGGCACCGGTACCCTGAGCCTATTTGGCTACCAAATGCGCTTTGATTTGGCTCAAGGTTTTCCTGTTTTGACCACTAAAAAGTTGCACCTTAAGTCTATTATTCATGAGTTGCTATGGTTTTTACAGGGCTCTACAAACACCCAATATTTAACTCAAAATGGGGTCCGCATCTGGGATGAATGGGCTGATGAAAATGGTGACCTGGGTCCTGTTTATGGATCCCAGTGGCGCTCATGGCCAAAGCCAGACGGTGGTCATATAGATCAAATTGAGCAACTCATTAGTCAGATAAAAAATAACCCAGATTCACGACGGCTCATTGTGAGTGCATGGAATGTGGCCGATGTAGAACACATGGCGTTGCCTCCATGCCACATGATGTTTCAGTTTTACGTAGCCAATGGCAAATTGTCTTGTCAGTTGTATCAGCGCAGTGCAGATATCTTTTTAGGGGTGCCGTTTAATATTGCAAGTTACGCTTTATTGACCATGATGGTGGCCCAGGTGTGTGGCCTAGAGGCTGGGGATTTTGTGCATACTTTAGGTGATGCGCACCTTTACTCTAACCATTTGGAACAGGTTGATTTGCAGTTGTCTCGCGATCCTATGGCCTTACCACAAATGCACATTAACCCTGCAGTGACGGATATTTTTGGGTTTAAGTTTGACGACTTTGAATTGCGCAACTATGAAGCTCATGCACACATTAAAGGGGCTGTTGCCGTATGACTATTGCTTTAATTGTGGCCGCTTCAGAAAATAATGTCATCGGTCGTAACAACCAATTGCCTTGGTATTTACCGGGGGACTTGCAGTATTTTAAAGCCATGACTTTAGGTAAGCCTGTAATCATGGGGCGCAAAACCTTTGAATCGATTGGTAAGCCTTTGCCGGGGCGGGATAATATCGTCATAAGCCGTCAAAAAGACTACTCTGCTGAAGGCATTAAACTGGTCTCAAGCCTCGATGAAGCCATTATTTTAGGTGAGAGCATTAACCTCATTAATGGTGTTAAAGAAGTGATGGTAATTGGTGGTGCACAAATTTATGCAGAAGCGCTAGAGTTAGCTGATCGTGTATACCTTACACGGGTGCATGGTCACGTTGAAGGGGATGCTTATTTTCCTGCTTTAGACACCACCTCATGGCATGAAACGGGTCGCGAGGACATTTTAGCTAAACAGCCTAACCCATTCAATTTTAGCTACTTAGTGTTAGACCGCACATAGCCTTCAGCTGGTGGGCTTTAATTAATCTTGTTAAATGAGGTTATAGCAATTCTTTACTAAACACTTTTGAGCTGCGTTGGAAGTTATATAAAGACTGTCTACTAGTAGGCAGCTCGGCTAAGTCGGCTGCCACAAAACCGTTTTCTATAAACCAGTGAGAAGAAGCTGTGGTGAGCACAAATAGGGTTTGTAGCCCCATATGACTCGATTGTTTTTCGATATGACGCAACAACACTTGGCCACGGTCACCACCACGGTAGTTGGAATCAATGGCCATACAGGCCAGTTCTCCTTGGCGTGCATCTTCGAAGGGATAGAGTGCGGCACAGCCAATAATAGCACCGTCTCTTTCTATCACACTAAAGTAATGAATTTCAGATTCTAGCAATTCACGTGAACGACGCACTAACACGCCATCATCTTCTAAGGGGCGAATGAGATGCAAAATACCCCCAACATCATCAATGCAGGCGTTCCGAACTTGTTCGTAGCTTTCTTTGATGACCATGGTACCTGAGCCATCGCGGCTAAACAGTTCGCTGAGTAAGGCGCCATCTTCTTGGTAGCTGAGCAGGTGGCCCCGAGAGACGCCGGCATCACAGGCTTTGGACAGGACATCGATATGCATGGATAAATCAGTCCAACTATCGCCACTGCTTTGATGTTGGTGAACTAAGCGGTGACCTGCTCGGGTGAGTAACTCAATAACCTGCTCTCCACGAGAGTTACTAATGCCTTTGTCAGCCCCAAAAACAATGAGTTTGTCTGCTTGCAGACTGGCAGCAACACGGCCTGCGACTTGGGATGCCGCTAGGTTAAATGTTTCTCCCGTAGGCGAATAACCTAAGCACGAAATGAGTACCAGATTACCCTCATCAAGTTGCTTGCCTATGGCTTCTGAATCGACTCGCCTCACTTCACCCGTATAGGCAAAATCAACGCCGTTTTTCACGCCAATGGGACGGGCCGTAATAAAGTTGCCGCGGCTGGTGCGAATGCGAGAACCTTGCATGGGTGAATTTGCCAATCCCATAGAAAAGCGCGCTTCTAATTGCATGGCTTGACGGCCGACTGTGGCCTGAACTAAAGCGAGTTGATCTAAATCGGTAATGCGTAAACCGTTATGAAACTGGCTTTCGATGCCAGATTTGCTACACGTTTTTTGGATCTGTGGGCGGCTACCATGCACCAAAACCAGCTTAACGCCTAGACTGTTGAGCAGGTTGATGTCATGCACTGTATGGGCAAAGTTGTCATGGGCCAAGGCTTCGCCGGGCAAATAAATGACAAACGTACGCCCACGATGGGCATTAATATAAGGCGCAGAGTGACGGAACCAGTTCACGTATTGCTGATTGGTTTCGATCACTTTAATTACCTATGGTTGTGGTGGGGTTGGAAAGGTACTATTAAGCCGCGCTGCGGCCCTTGTGTCAATCACACAAACAGGCCTTATTTAGAAAAAGTCGACCTGAGGTTCTTCGTCAGGATTAATTTCAACATTTTGCTGAGTAAGTAGCGGTAAACTAAAGCGGAAGCGAGCGCCACCATCGGCATTGCCAGAAGCGGCAATGTAGCCATTATGAGCATTAATAATCTCTTTAACGATGGATAAACCTAAGCCAGTGCCACCTGCGCCTGTGTTGGTAATACTACTTTGAATAAACTTGTCAAAAATAGTATCTTCTTCGGCTTGAGGAATACCAATGCCTTGGTCATCGACGACTACAGTCAGCAGGTCTTTTTGTGGAGTCGATGTTTTGGGTTGGGCCGTGACCACAGGGTCAAAGAAAATAGTGATTTGCCTACCCACAGGGGTGAACTTGATGGCATTGGAAAGTAAATTAATAAGCACTTGAAGAATCTTTTCCTCATCAAAATAAGTGGTCGTGTTGAGGTCGGTAGGTTCAATAACAACAGTTAACTCACGATCACTCATCAGGGTTTCTACCTCTTGAGTTGCACGCTGAATAATATCCACTAGGTTGCCACGCTGCATGCTGAACTCCATTTTTCCAGATTCCAATTTGGATAAGTTGAGCACATCATTTAACAGCAACAGTAAGCGATTACCGCTGGATCTAATACGGTCAAAATAATGGCCTAGTTTTTCTAGCTCCACTTTGTGCAAGCGTGAGTGACCCATGTTAGAAAAACTTAAAATGGCATGCATTGGGGTACGTAATTCGTGTGACATATTGGCTAAGAATTCAGATTTAATACGATCGGCCTCAGCGCTAGCCTCAATGGCATTAATACGGGCCTCTGCACCGTTTAGCAAAACCGCCAAATTATCTTTGATGCGACCGTGTCGTTCTGGTTGGTCGAGGGGCATATTGCGCACAATTAAGCTAACGTGCGTATAGTTAATAATGGTGTGTTCGCCAAAGTCAAACACACGGCCCTTGTCTTTTAAACGACTCAGAAACTGAAATTCTTGTGCTTGGCCGTTAAACTCTTGGTCACAAATATTGATTGCGCCCGCATCAACCCTAACTTGAACTGCCGACGACAAACCAAAGGTGCGCATGGCTTTAAATATTTGTTGCCCCACCGCCACATGAGTTTTGCAAGAAAAACTCTTTTCTAGAAAGTTGATAACGACGCCGAGTTCGCCATTAGCACGCAAGGCCGTCAATGCTATATCTTTCGCATCCTTCAGACTTTCTTGTAACCTTGAGACTTGTAGATCATTAGTTGAGGTCACGTGGCCGTTTCCTTGTGTAATTCTGTCATAGGTTCTTTTGTGGCAGGTTAATTAAGGGCATAAAAATTAATCTAATACTTGATTATAAGTGAATTTTTCCGTTAGGGTCTAGGTTTTATGTGACACCGTAATGATAGGTTAGCCATCACTGGGCTGTGATTAGTTCACTGTGATTGGCGCCCTGACGATTATTTTGGGAGTAATGTTTATGGCCATTGTTGTGGCGCCTGCAAATCAGCACCTCATCGACGCCCTGCCCAGCGCACTGCAAGACGAAGTTCTGCAGTGCTTTGACCTGTTGACAAACTTGACTATCCCCACCCAATGGCAGCAGGCTGAGCCGCAGCGACAGCTCATTGAGGTGATCGCAGCAAGCCCATTTTCAGCACAGCTGTTTTTGCTTAAGCCTTCATTACTCGACCATGACGCCCTCACAGCGGTTTTTTCTAAACCTCAATTACAGCTGTCATTAACCCAAAAAATGACTGATGTTGCCAATGAAATTCAATTGCACCAATGCCTAAGGCAGTTTAGAAAAACCCATCAGGTGCGCCTGATTTGGCGCAATCGCTGTGGCTTAGGCACTAGCCAACAGTTGGTTGAGGAGCTGTCTAATTTAGCTGATGTGTGTGTTGACGTGGCTTTAAAGTGGCTGCATAACGACAGTATTAGCCAGTGGGGGCAGCCCACTAGTTATGAGGGACAGCCTCAGGAATTGGTGGTGTTAGGCATGGGTAAGCTGGGTGGTAAGGAACTCAATTTGTCGTCTGATATCGACCTAATATTTAGTTTTCCCGCTGGTGGAGAAACCCAAGGTGGTCGACGTTGTGTGGATAATCAGCAGTTTTTTATTCGTCTAGGGCAGCGCTTGATTCAGGCCATTGATGCGGTCACCGCTGAAGGTTTTGTGTTTCGGGTGGATATGCGCCTGCGGCCCTATGGTGCCAGTGGCGCTTTGTCTTTGAGTTTTGACGCCATGGAAATCTATTACCAACAACAAGGGCGTGAATGGGAAAGGTATGCATTTATTAAGGCGAGAGTGATTGCTGGAAACCAATCCCAAGGTCAGCAGCTATTAGAACTATTGCGTCCCTTCGTCTACCGCAGGTACTTAGATTATAGTGCCATTGAATCCTTACGTAGCCTTAAAAAAATGATTGCCAGCGAAGTGCGCCGCCGGGGTTTACAGCAAAACGTTAAGTTGGGCACGGGCGGTATTCGAGAGGTCGAATTTATTGCTCAAGCTTTTCAGTTAATTCGAGGTGGGCGAGACATTAGGTTACAAACCAGTAGTTTAATGGCGGTGTTAGATATCCTGCCTGAGACGGCTGGTCTAGACTCGGCTGAGGTGGAAAAGTTACGCTTAGGCTATTGGTTTTTGCGCGATGTAGAGCACGCCTTGCAGGCCGTTAATGACAAACAAACCCAAGACTTACCGAGCCAAGAGTTGGAGCAAGTAAGGCTAGCATCTGCCCTAGGATTTTCTTCTTGGGGCAACTTGCAAGCGCACATTAATACCACTAGGAATGTTATTCATCAACAGTTTAAATTGGTCATTGCATTAGAAGAAGGCAGTGAAGCCATGGGGCTTGATGGCCAGTTAGACCAACTTTGGGCCGAAATTTCTCATAGTGCTCAGCAAACCGATGAGCTGCTCCTGCTTCCAGAGTGGCAAGCCATGTTAACCCAAGCAGGATTTTCTGATGCCGACCATGTGTTGCAGCATTTGTGGGCCTTGCACCAAAGTTGGCCGGCACAAACCATGCAGCCAGTAGCACAAGAGCGCTTAGGGCAATTAATGCCCAAGATTTTAACAATAACCGCACAGCAGAGCGATCCAGAACTGACCTTATCACGGGTGCTGGTGCTGATTGAGGCGGTTTTAAGGCGCTCTGTGTACTTAGTATTACTGCAAGAAAACCCCTTGGCTTTGAAATTATTGATTGAGTTGTGTGATGCCAGTTCATGGTTTGCCGACTTTTTGGCGCGTCAGCCCTCCCTGCTCGATGAGCTGTTGGATGTGCACAGTTTGTTTAACGTGCCCGATGCAGCTGAACTAAAGCAAGAATTAGAGCAAAACCTTTTGCGTTTGCCAGAAGATGATACTGAGCAGGTAATGGAGGCTCTTAGGCACTTTAAACATGCGCATTTATTGCGTATTGCCGCACAAGAAGTGACGGGGCGTTTGCCGCTAATGAAGGTGAGTGATCAGCTGACCTATGTGGCAGAAGCTGTGGTTGGGCAAGTTAAAAGCTTGGCGTGGCGTGAGGTCAGTAAGCGTCACGGCAACCCACAAAATGAGCAGGGCCCTAGTGATGACTTTATTGTTGTGGGCTATGGCAAAGTAGGGGGTTGGGAATTGAGTTACGGCTCCGATTTAGACTTGGTGTTTATTTACGACATGCCCTCTCAAACTGAAACTGATGGGGCTAAACCCATCGCCAATGGTGTATTTTTTACCCGCCTTGGTCAACGCATGATCCACTATTTAAATACCGTGACTGCGGCTGGCCAGTTGTTTGAAGTGGATATGCGGCTCAGGCCTGATGGCGCTAAAGGCTTGTTAGTGTCGACGCTGTCAGCCTTTACTCAATACCAGCTTAATGAGGCTTGGACATGGGAGCATCAAGCCCTTGTGAGGGCGCGGCCTATTGCCGGGAGTGAAAAACTATCGAAGGCTTTTATAGCCGTGCGAAAACAGGTGCTGTGCCAAGCTAGACCGAGCGCCGACTTAAAACAAGAAGTCATTGGTATGCGCCAAAAAATGCGCCAACAGATGGCCAGTAAGCCAGATGCAGATGGACTGACTGCCCAGTTTCATCTAAAGCATGATGAGGGGGGTATCGTTGATATTGAGTTTATGGTTCAGTATGGCGTACTTGCCTACGCCCATCGGTGCCCACAGTTACTGACTTACACCGACAATATCCGTATATTAGACGGTTTTGAAGCAGAGGCTATTTTGTCTGTGTCTCAGGCGCAAGATTTGCGTGAGGCCTACCAAGTAATGCGAGCCGTTGAGCACCGCCTTACCTTACAAAATCAAACTGGCAAAGTGTCGAACCATGATTTGCGTGAGCAGCGTCAAAAAGTCATGGCCATCTGGGCTACGATAATGGTGTCTTAAGGGTGCTTTTTAGGCGCCTTTTTTAGGCGCTTTTGTTAAGCGTCTTTGTTAAGTTTTTTTGTTAAGCGTCCTTATTGGGTTTTTTATTGAGCTCTTGATAAATCTCACGGCTATTACTTGGGCGCGTTTTAAAACGCCGGTGTAACCATAAATATTGACTCGGTTTTAGCCGCACCTTAGCCTCAATAGCCGCGTTGAGCTTGGCCGCATCCGCTGCCAGGTCGCCACTAGGAATGCTAGAAAGGCTGTCTGATATAGTCAGGGAGTAACGTTGGTTTTGATGGGTGCGATGGTGGCTAAACTGCAGCACTTTTGCGCCTGTCGCCGCAGCTAAGCGACTAACAATGGGTGTAGTGGCGGCTTGGATGCCAAAAAAAGGTGCAAATACCGAGCGCTCTGGCCCTACGTCTTGATCTGGTGCTAGCCAAACGATCTCACCTTGTTTAAGTAAGCGCATGACCTGGCGAATGTCTTCTCGCTCTACTATGCCAGGTAAATGGTTTAGTCGTCCGCGGCGAATGATGCTATCCATTAACGCATTACCATGGCGCTGGTAGGTGGCATAGTAGGGGAAACTAGGAGCTAATAATATGCCACCTAAGTCAAGGCTGGTGTAATGGGCGCCAACCAATATAACACCGCGACCCTGTGCTTGTGCTTGTTTGATTAACTTTCCACCCTCGATGGATGCCCGACGATTTAGGGCACCCCGGGCACTCCACCAAGCCATGGCGGTCTCAACAATCCCGATACCATTGTCGGCAAAAATTTGGCGCACCATGTAGCGTTTTTCTGAGGTTGTTAAGTGGCTAAAGCAGAGGGCAATATTGGTTTCGGTAATGAATCTTCTGCGGGCAGATAGCTGATATAATAGCCAGCCAATGCCTCGACCTAGACTCATGCGCCATGCCCAAGGTAGCATAATGATGATGCGCAGGCAGCTTAAGCCGATCCAAATGGGCCAATATTTAATAGCGTAAAATTTGGTTAACGCAGGTTTGTCGGATAGCATATAGAATTCGAGTGGGATTAAGGGGTAAGTTAGCGACTTAGGCTGCTAATTCAATTGATAACGTAGTGTTAGTTTACACTGAGCTAGTGATACCAGCTAGAGAAACTAGCGACCTATTTAATGTAAGGACAATAAATGAGCAAGCCCGTAGGGCCAGAGACAAGCCATAGCCCTCAGTCAACGCTAGACCCATGGACTGCCTACAAGCGCTTATTGGGCTACGTATTGCAGCACGGCTTAGTCTTTATTGTGAGCGTTGTTGGGTTTGTGCTTTTTGCGCTCACTCAGCCAGCTTTTGCCAGTTTAATGGAATACATGGTCGATAGTGTGGAAAATGCTGACGGTGCGGCCCGCAGTATTATTCCTGCGGCCATATTAGGCATATTTCTAGTGCGTGGCCTAGGCTTCTTTTTAGGTAATTACGGCATCACCTATGTGGCAAGGCGGGTTATTCATCAGTTAAGGTTAGATATATTCGATCGTCTATTAGTGTTGCCTGCGCACTTTTATCATCGTAATACCTCGGCGTCTTTGTTGTCAAAACTCACCTTTAACGTAGAACAAGTCACAGGTGCAGCAACCGATGCACTTAAGATATTCGTCCGTGAAGGGCTAACTATTATTGGTTTGCTGGCTTACATTGTGTATTTAAACTGGCAGCTCTCCTTGGTGTTTTTGACGGTAGGCCCATTCATTGGCTGGGTCGTGAACAAAGCATCCAAGCGCTTTAGAAATGTAAGTGCTAACTTACAGGATAGTATGGGACAGGTCACCGCTAGTGCCAGTGAAGCCATCAAGGGCTATGATGTGGTGCGCGTATTTGGTGCTCAAGACCAGGAGCGGCAAGCCTTTTCGGCAGCCAGTAATAATAACCGACAGCAAGCCATGAAATTGGCTTTGGCGGAGTCTGTGTCAACGCCCCTAGTGCAAATGATTGTCGCCGTAGCTATGGCGAGTTTAATTTATTTAGCCTTGCA
>TARA_B110000977_G_scaffold199118_1_pt1 | contig 15478 bp, 21 predicted proteins | sample TARA_B110000977 | Tara Oceans TARA_B110000977 (sample SAMEA4397798) | marine metagenome | biome: Polar Biome; feature: [SRF] surface water layer (ENVO:00010504); material: water (ENVO:00002006), including particulate matter (ENVO:01000060) such as... | depth 5 m | reverse complement strand
ACAGAAAGTGATATTGATATTGCTACGTTAACCTTTAGTACTCCTATATGGATTAGTCCGCCGGTTAAGGTTAAACGTCTAGGCGTTATTACACAAGTTATACAAAGTATTTTTAACGAAAGTGCTGGAACTATTGATCTTGATTTATCAAGAGCAGGCTTTTCTAGTGGTTTGGCAGAAGCTGATATTAAGACTAAAATAATAAAAGACCAAACTAAAACAACATCGCTAGACTCTGGAGTCAAGGAAGTTGTTAATCTCGAAAGCACACAGATACCCGACGTTGATATTTCTGTAATAACTTCACATGACAATTACAGTTTACTAGTATTAGGAACAACTGCTAAATTAGTTAAAAAAGGTGTTGTAGGTGCAGAAACTTGGACTGGATATTTAAAATCTATGCCATTTGAGTTTGATGGCGGCATTACACAGTTAAGATTAACTAGACGAGATTTTGATAACGAAATTCTAGGTACTGTTGTAGTCAATCCGTTAGATGAGTACGAATTAGCAATCGTATGGGACAGTGATACACTGCCTGCAGATACAGTAATATCTGGACCTAATGGTGATCGTAATAAAATTGATTATATTATTAATCCTTATAAAACTAATCCTACAGACTTAAAAGCAGGTAACCCTCGTATACTAATACTTTCTGATATTAACGATAGTGAAAATGTAGGCCAAGATGCAGGATACGAAACGCCTGACAACTATGCATACGATGGTCCAGATGCTTGGAAAAATGCAGACGGTTCAGACTTTGTTGCAGGCACTAATGACATTATCGAATGGGACGGTGTTCGCTGGCATATAGTATTTGACGCTAGTGTGCAAGATAGTACTGTTGTTTATACATCTAATCTTAATACGGGCAAACAATACAAGTTTGAAGAAAGCGAGTGGATATTAGCATACGACGGTGAATATCCAAATGGCACTTGGAGGCTCGCATACTAAGATAATTATTAGTATGAGTCCAGATACTATCATTTGCAGCGGCGCAATTGTATACGCCCTTAACACTAAACGCTTTTTATTCTTACATAGAGTAAAAGGTCGTTCAGGTAACCTATGGGGATTAGTTGGTGGCACAACTGAAAAAACTGAAACTCCTTGGGAAGGCTTAAAACGCGAAATCTTTGAAGAGATTGGTGAAATATCTATCAAGAAGACAATGCCTTTAGAAACGTTTATTAGCAACGATACACGATTTTACTTCCATACATATCTATGTGTAGTTGACCAAGAATTTATGCCTGTGCTAAACGATGAACATGACGGGTATGCATGGGTTGAGTTTGGTAAATGGCCTAGACCGTTACACCACGGATTAAACAATACACTACAAAATAAAGTCAATTTAAAAAAACTTGAAACAGTTTTTAAAGTTATAGATTTATTAGATAATAGTTGAAATTAACACTATTTGGCCCTGCCAGTCATTAGCTTTTAATTTCTTTTGCAAATTTAGTCTGTGTGCAAATGCATCTGCTTTACGCTGTGCAAGTAATTCATTTTGTGTTGGATTGCCACGAAGTGCATCTTGATCAAACTCACGCTGTACTTCGTTTTTGCTTGGCGAATATGCTCGTATTTCGTATATCATTCTTGACATATAATTGCTCCCCTATGTTATATTTATTAATTTTTAGGTTAGGGCTTGATTAGTTGTATATGCGCAGTTGAATCAGTTGCCATATTATAATTAATTTTACCGGTAGGCAATACATTAAAAGAAATATTCCAGCGATCAAAATCTTCAACATGCGGCTTTGTCCAATGATATAACCAACTTGGAAATATTACTAATTTTCCAGGTGCCGGGTCAATATACTCAAATGGCATGTAATCAAATCTTAGAACTTCTAACTGATTCATAACTCTTGGAGTCATTGGATCTTCAAATCCTAAGGCTGCGCCGTTTGTAAAATAATATACACCACTTAAAAAACTCATAGAGTGTCTATGAAATTTATGATTTTGGCCCGAATTTGGCAAAGAGTGATTAGACCATGACGAAGATATTTCAAATTTTTCGCAATCAAAATTGAATCCTTTTCTATAATCTTCTAACGATGCATTTATAAAATTAAAAACTGGTGCATATCGTATGTCTGTATGAAGATCTTTTACTGAAGAAAATGCCGAATGTTCAGTAAAAGACTCAGTTTCAAGTAACGTAATCATTGAAGATAAATCAGTAGAGTCCTTATATTCAACTACTTCAACAGGAAAAAACTTATGTATTTTAGGTTCCGGGTTTGTCATACACATATTTATAGACAAATAAATAGTACATATAACAACCTGGAGAATAAAAAATTGATTAACTCAGTCACTATATTAGGCGGCGGCACTGCTGGTCTTATATCAGCATTAATGTTGCGAGCAACATACAAAAGTTTAAAACTCACAGTTGTTGAATCTTTACAATACGGTATCATCGGTGTAGGCGAAGGTAGTACCGAACATTGGCGCGGCTTTATGAATCACTGTAGTATTGATATTTTTGATTTAATTAAAGAGACTGGGGCAACATTTAAAACTGGGATTCGATTTGAAAATTGGAACGGTGACGGAAAAGAGTACTGGCACAGTCTTCCTGAGTTTGCTGCATACAGGGACGAGCGTACTGGAATGTATTCAACAATGGCTAAAATGATTGCTGATAATAGCGATCCACTACTGTCAGTATATAGTTCGTCGCTAATATCTCAACATAGCGAACCGTATCAAGATATCGTAAATCAATATCACTTTGATACTAATAAATTAAATAAGTTTTTTCATAAATTGTGTAGTGAAAGAGATATAGAAATAGTTGATGATATAGTTGAAAATGTTATTATAGAAGACGGTATTGTTAAATCGTTAATTGGAAAAAATAAGTCTTATACGGCAGACTTCTTTATTGACAGTAGCGGATTTAGAAAAATTATTAATTCTAAATTAGATGTAAAATGGATAGATTGTAGTAATCAATTACCTATGAATAGTGCTATTGCTGCGCCTTCACCTAGAGAAGAAGAAATTCCGTCTCATACACTTGCTAGAGCACTTAGTTCAGGTTGGATGTGGAGAATTCCAACACAGGATCGATTTGGCAATGGGTATGTGTACTGTGATAAATTTATTAGTGACGAGGATGCTGAAAAAGAATTTAGATCACAGTTTCCTTACGAAATTCAAATTTCTAAGAAAATTAAATTTAGTGCAGGCTATGTAGATAAATTTTGGACAGCTAACTGCCTAAGTGTCGGACTTGCTGGTATGTTTGTAGAACCTTTAGAAGCAACTAGTATTGGTTCTACAATACAACAAATGTTTGGTTTTTGCTCAGATATATTTTACTGGAATAAAGAGAATCAAAATGTGTCTAGAACATATAATAACACTTTTAGAAAAGTGGCAGAAAATATTATAGACTTTGTGCAATTACATTATATGACCGAACGATCTGATTCAGAATTCTGGAAGTGGGCAAATGCTAATATTGAACTAACTGATTTTCATAAAGACCATTTAGAAGGCTTTAAAACACAATTACCAGGATTAGGTCTTTTTAATTCTTATTTTACAATGTTTAAAGAGTTAAATTATCTGCAGGTAATGCATGGTTTAGGGTTATTTGATAATCAAGCTATACGCGAAAAACTAAACACATATACTCCTTGGATTGATAAACAAGCTCACGACAACTTTATAGGTGTAATCCGACATATTAACGAAAGCAAGTACGTATCTCATAGGACTGCAATAAATGAAATATTAAAAAGACATACGTCCGTAAATTATAAGATATGAAACATTTTCCAGCAATATCAATAGATAACTTTTACGATAATGCAGACGATGTACGAAAATTTGCGTTATCACAAACGTATACTGCGCCCCTTTTAGGTGAATATCCGGGACTGTGTACTGAATCATTACATGAAATTGATCAAGAGTTTACACAGAAATTTTGTTATAAATTATTCTCGTTATTTTATAATTTTAATAACGAACAAGTGAACTGGGAAATTACTACATATTTTCAAAAGATTACACCTTATGAAAATCCCAGAACAAATGTGGGATGGACTCACATGGATGATAACACTATTCTTGCAGGGTTAATTTATCTAACTCCGGGTGCTGGGTTAGATAGTGGAACATCTTTATTGTCAATTAAAGAAGGCGAACGTGCTTCTCCAGATTATAAAATAAAATGTAATTTTTATAAAAATGAAACTGCAGATATTGATCAGTATATTCGGTCGGTAGAAGAACACAACGATAAATTTATAGAAACCACAAGATTTAATAATGTATATAATACGCTAGTAGCGTATCCTGGTGAAACATATCACAGGGCTAATAATTTTGATTGCGGACAACGTGAAAGATTAACTCAAGTTTTTTTTGTTAATAGAATCCACACTGTTGCAACGCCGATAGAACGCTCTAAGATCGGTGGTTAACCGTAGCTAATAAATCTGTTAGTCCCTGTTGAACATCTGTTCTAGAAGTTGCCCACGGCAGGCCCATTAGCGGTCGACCATCCCATTTCAAGGCAGCACTGTCTCCAGATTTATCAACGTATTGGATAAATGCCTGAATTTGCTCAACGCCTTTGAATTTTTCACCACGCCAGTGTACCAGATCACGGCCCGGGTATACAAGAATATCGCCTACTTCTAAATAATATTCTTCACAACTACTATCTAATCTCTGAATAACTAAAGACCAATCGTGTACAGCATCTTTTTCTAAACAGCAAGATACCGTGTATTCGGAACTTCTGCGATCCAAGTGCTTCTCGAGTTCTGCACCAGTCTTATAAATTCTTCCATAAGAATATGTAGGACATAGTTGTTTTCCAACAGCATCCTCGACTAACGGCTTAATATGTAATGATAGAGTTTCTAAGAATAATGGAGAATATACAGAAAAACTTTCAGCTTGTCCTGTCTCTTTTACAGTATCATTATTAATAAATGACACACATTGGTCCATCATTCTAAATTCAGTAGATAGGAATTTACAAAGCTCTATACTTACTGCGTTTTTAATAACAACTGCAAAATCATTTTTTACTATCATAAAAGTGGTATCAAACTAAATTGATCGTACGGCTTCGCCGCAGTTTCGTGGATGTCAAAGCCTAATGTAATTCTAGGAGTATCAAATGACTCTATCACTTCTACCTTATGCTGACGATATCCAGGTCCAATATATATATTACCCACTTCGTTATTAATTTCATAGCCGTCAAAAACAGTTTTTGTATTTTTAGGATCTATACTAATATATCCGTGATACGGCCAAGCATGTCCGTGCCAGTCTAACACTTCGTCAGGCATGTGAAAGTTGAGCCACGACTGAATCCATAATGGTCTATCATCGCCGACATATTCTCTAACAACGGCGTTTAATTCTTTATATAGATTATAAAATGTTGGTGATGGCGAGGTTGCTGCAAAAATATTATAATACGAATACCCCCAAGTTGAATCTTGTTTAGGGAACTGACGTTTAAAGTATTCATGTGCAACATACAAATCTCTAATCATGTATTCTTGGTTGTCGATCACTGTTTGAGATTTATGTATTTTATAATCACTCATATAAATACCTTTCCTAAATTAATATTTAACACGCATCTAAATTTACTGTTTTTAGTAAACGAGCTTGCATGATAGTAGTGTCCGGGAAATATTACAATCTTTCCTTTTTCAGGCGTAACACGGTGCTTTACTGTAAACTCATTTTTTTCTATAACTGATAAATCTCTTTTATATTCTGTATCAGTTTCGTTAAAAATTATAGTGTCACCGTCACAATCATTTACATAATATATTGCATTATAATGCGGCCACCAACTATCAATATGCGGCATATGCCAAGGCTCAGTTGCATGTTTATTTCGCATTGTAAGATTAAATCTCATGCGTTCTATTTTATTAAATCCTATATCTATTTTACTTGTAATACTTAATACCAAAGGGTAGATTGTATCAAAAAAAGGTGAAACTGGTTTATTTTCTTCGTACAAAAAATGATTAAAGCCTGATATGTTAGTATCTTCTTTATCCTTTAATTGGGCATCACTACTAACTAAATTAGTATTAAAATACCAAGGAAATTTTAAACTAGTAAGTTGTTCATGTATATGATTTTGATAATCTTTTGGTATTATGTCTTTAATTTCTATAATGTCATCATAGTGTGTAATCATATTACCCGGCCTTTGCGTAAAATACTAGTGTCAGTCTTGAATCTTGTTTAGTTGTGCCAAAGAAATTGTTGGGACTATGCCATGTTCTAGGATCAAACATGATACATCTATTATATACATTTTCTACAGTCATACTCGGCGTAAAGCAGTTTCGTTGATCTTCTCTATATTTGTTAAGAGACTGCCTTTCTTCTTTTTCAGCAAATAGCACATCTTGCTGAAATAGTTTGTTATATTTGTCTGCTGAATGATCGTACTGATCTTTATACAAAGTAGTTCCGGTGCCTAACGGAGCAACTGGATTTAAATATATTAATCCAGATACTGTTACCTCTGAATCATCATCATGTACCCAACCTCTACCGTATGATTCATCAATAAAATGAAATGTTGTCCATAAATTAGTAAAGCCCCTATATCCCGGCATATACTTTAATAACGATCTAGCTAGTAGTTCAAATGCTTCTTCGTCAATATCATTTAAAAATGTTGAGCGTACTCCTGGCCAAGTGCCGTCTATTGATTGACTACACTCTGTACTTAGCGCTAGTTTTCGCCATAGACTAGGTGTTTCAAAAAAATTATCAATAATCTTAGTAGGAAAATACTGATGTTTTTTTCTATTTTTTAAATCGTACTGATTAATACGATCTGCACTACGTTCTGCAGAATTGTTTATTAAATCTATGTCAATATTTCTAGTTGTCATTCTGCGTTTCCAAAAAATACTAGTGTCAGTCTTGAATCCTGTTTAGTTGTGCCAAAAAAATTGTCTGCGCTATGCCATGTTCTAGGATCAAACATGATACATCTATTCCATTGAAAATCAACTTCAGTTGCCGGAGTGAACTTAGAGCGTTGTTCATTTCTGTATTTTTTAAATTGTAATCTAAGTTCAGGTTCAGAACTCATTACATCATCTACAAACATCTGTGTATAGCTGTCGGCGTTAATATCAACTTCGTCTATATATAAAGTAGTTCCGCTATTTTTAGGAGCATATTCATTTAGATAAATTATACCAGCTACATTATGTTCAGGATTGTCATCGTGTACCCATCCATTTCCATATGTTTCGTCTATTAGCTGGAAAGTTGATTCAATTTTACTAAATTTTTTAAACATCGGCAATTGTTGCAATAATTTAAATTCTAATGTTTCATACAATTCTGTACTAAGTTCTTTAAGCATTTGAGTACGGATGCCAGGCCAAGTTCCCCGCTCTCCTTTATAAAACTCTTGACTTAATGCAAAGTGTCGCCACAGAATAGGACTTTCGAAGAAGTTATCAATTATCACTGTGGGTATAAACGGTCTATTAATTCTATCTTTAAATGAATTCATTTTACTTTTCTTCCGCTGTGAAGTTCATTGTTAATACAATTCTTGAAGGAAACATTTTAGGACATGAACTTGCATGATAATGCCTTCCGTTAAAACAAATAAATTTTCCAGCGTGTGGCCTAATACGTTTATTAATAGAATACTTGGATGACTCTTCTGCTTCATTAAACAAATATGTATCACCGTCTGTTGTATTTAAATAGTATATAGCAGTGTAATGATCTCCTTCACAATCAATGTGAGGAGTATTATGCATATAAGGCATGCTTGGAATATTATATCTAGTTTTTAAAAGAAATCCTAATCTAAATCGTATAGTTGAAACTAATTTTAAATTACATTTTTCTATTCCTTCTAAGAACATAGGAGTAAATGCATCCAAGTATTCACTTTTAGTTCCGTCATTCTTAAACAATAAATGAGTAAACGCCGGGGTGTTAGCGGTTGGCTTATCTGATCTTTCGTAGGTTGTGTCTTCTAGATAGTGCCACGGAAATTTAATATCAGTTACAGTATTATATAATCTTTGTTGATATTCTGTATCAATTAGATCAGGTATTTCAATCAAATTAAGCATCTTTATTAATCCTATATTTAAATCTGTCAGTCATACTATTTGATGCATCAGTAGTCAACCGTTGCCAACAAGGGATACTAATTGACAACCTTTTTTCTGTAGGTTCTGCACAATGATATGCTCTTGAAGGAATGTATAATGCATCACCCGGAGTCAACACTACATCAATAGTAGTCCTAAGCATATCAGTATTTACCCGACCATTCATTCTTCCTGTCTTAAAAAGATAAGAAATTCTGTTTTCAAATATTTGCCACCGTGTTTCGCCTTCAACTTGTATAATGAAGTTTGCAGGGTAATCGTCATGTACCGTAAATGACTTAGACCCTTTTAATCCAGCATAAACATGCATAGCTCCGTGAACATCAAACATGTTTTCAAAAGTTGCTAACAGTTCATTTGTCTTATCATTATGAAATCCATAATTTGTAATTATTAATGTGTGTCCGTGATTAACATTATCAAATAAAAACTTTTTATTTTGAACAGGACGATGATAGTTCCACGCCTTAGCATTAGTAGGTATATCTACTTTATTGTTATCGTGATCCACTAATTCAAACTCGTAAAAATTAGGATTATTCATACAGTCTTCAACATCGTTCCATGTTACCAGTTCTGCTGGATTTTCAATAAAGTTTTTAAAGTAGCATGCTTTGTCGTCATTTTCTAAGTCAACTTTGGTAAATATTTTTTCTGCAATATTATTATACACTGATCATCCTCATATTAAATGCTAACGATATGCGCTCATCTTTACTAGTACTTGGCATTACTCCGTGCGGAATATACGATGGAAATAATACCAACCGTCCTGTTTTTGGTGGATATCTACATGTTGCTCCACTAATAGGAGTAAATTGTTGAATATCACCTGCAGAAGTTATTATATAATCTTCTGTAAAATTTTTATAGAATACTAATTCACTTTGAGATGTATCGGCCTTTACATAATACACTCCTGATATAAATGATCCACCGTGCGTATGAATCTGATTTGAATTACCTTCTTGATTTATATTGAACCAAGCATTTAGCATTTCTAATTTATAAGCATTTTGTACATAGCCATAGTCATCCAGGCATCGTAACGATTTGTTAGTTACTGCAATTACAAACTCTGTAAATTCAATGTGTTCGGTAGGCTTAAAATCTGATGATTGCCAGCCACCGTTGTTGCTAATTTTTCTACCGTTTGGATTTGCGCTGCGCAATTTATTACATAGCTCAATAATTGGAGCATTGTCTATATTAGTGTCTTCCCACCAAACAGGTGTTGGGAAATAAAAATCAAGATTCATAGTAAAGTATTTCCTATTGTTAAACTTTCTTGTTCGAATGCAAATGTATGACTCCATCTAAAATCAATTGATGAATCTATATAAGGACAATGAGGAGTATCTGATTTATACATAGTTAGCTTTGAATATATGCTAGGTGCAACCCCTACTTTTTTAAATCCAAATTCATTAGCTTCGCTATCGCTAAAGTTTCTCCAGCTAGTTAATCGTTGATTTGTTGATAACCCTTTATATTTTTTATATAAAGGATGTGCATTATCTAATTGAAAATCATAATATAGACCGTACGTTTCGCCAGTATACTCGTATAAATTAGTACCTGTACTACCTTCAGGATGATCTGATAACCATAAATTACCCACTATGCCCGCTGGATAATCGATATGAGGAATCCTAAATGCTTCTATTGGACGAGACCGATTTGCCCAATATAAATTTCCCCATTCATGCACATTCTTGCCTATAACATGTGATTCTACATGTGTTGTGTAATATTTAATTATTAATTGTAATACATTTTTAGTCATCCATTCTGGTAGATGAATTGTATCAAAAGGATTTGGATCAATACATATATCTATATTATTATTTTTTACTATTGGAAAGGCTGAAATAAGATCACGGTATTTTTCAAACCCGTCATCTTTAAATGGATTGTCTGCGATCCAATATCCGGTATTATCAGATAGCTGTATATACTCTACATTCCATTCTTCTACAGATTTTATTAAAATTTCTGTGTTAAATGAATTTGCATCTGGGTTACAAAATTTAAAATCCATGTCATCCTCATCCTATATTCATCGTTAAAACAATTCTATCATTGTTTGTTAAATTAGGCTGTGTTCTATGTTTAATCCATCCTGGAAAGATTAATATATTATTAGTCTCGCACGGAACTGCCTTCCATAATTCTTCTTCAGGTGTAATAGGAGTATTAGTTTTATGATATTCTAATGGATCTCTAAATTCAATAAATCCAGAATTAATAGGCAGTTTAAGGTATGCAGTAATAACTAACGGTGTATGGCTATGATTATGTTCTAAAGTAATACCGCTTTTCTTATGGATATTAATCCAAGAATTCATAACACTCGTGTCATACTGATTAAAGTTATGATGTTGCCAGACGAAATCTAAAGGTTCCTGCAACCATTCTCTAAAATCTCTTAGCTCGGGCCAAGTGTGTGGCGGATCAAACTGTGCAGAAGCTGTTGAAAATGCTGAGCCTGCTTCTAATTTAGAATTTTTTGGTGTTTCCTTAGATAGATAATTGATTCGTTCTATTATATCTTCAAATGGAAAGTTATATTTAAACTTCCATATTAATTTAGGAAACGGATCAACGTTCTCTCCATTATGCACTAACTGTTGATTCATAGGTCTCTTTTGCTAGATTAAGCCCCATTATTACGCCTTCCATTTTAGTTGTATCTTCTAATAATTCTTGGCGTTGAGAAAAGTCAATAGTAGTAATTCCGTAAGGATTTAATTTTACATCTGAAAATTCTTTTTCTAACTGTTCTAACTTACTAGAATGATCTTTAAGAGTTGCCTCTACTTTAGTAATTGCGATATTGATTTGATTAATGAAGTCCATAATGTTTTTCTCCTGTGTTTATACTTAGTCATCACCGACATAGTACGTTGTAGTCGTGATTTAATATTATCCGTTGGCATAAATGTACAACTATTCATATAGTTAAATGCTTTTTCTAATTCTTTATCATCGGGGGTTGCATCATCAACTATTAAATCTATATTATTAATACCAAAATGTCGTTGTACAGGAATATACTGAACTAGCGGAGTACCTGCTTTAATTAATGTTTCGCCCTCCAACACATGCCAGTATAGCTGTACATTTACCACGTGGCCGTATCTCGGATCTAATATGCCGTGTGCTGCCGTGAATCTTGGTTCATTGTTATATGACACAGGAACTTGTAATAATAAAATATCGTCGGATGCTTTAACTCTCCAAGGAGTATCAATTTTAACTGCAATCTTTAATGAGCTTGTTGGGTCATCTAATGTTGGCTCAGTTTGGTGCAGATTGTGGTAACCAATATATCTTTCATTCCCTTCAGACTCAGTATTAAATCTTCTTGATTCAGTCCACTGAAATGTTGTATTGTTATTAGCATCAGTCTTTATTATGAAGTCTGCAGGCGCACATAATGTATATCCCATAGATACTAATTTAGTAATACCTGGACAATTCTTAGTATGCATATTTCCGTTATCAGGATCTGGAGGATCACTACGTTGCATCCATTCTCTTTTTAATTTGTGTGCGCGAATAATAGGAAATACTTCAGCAACTCCAGCTTCCATAGAATAAAATCTTAACCAAGATTTTTCCTTTTTAAATATCATACGAGTCAATTCCCCCGTATATATTATCTTTTAAATATTGATAGTGACTTGGTAGTGCTTTAACATAGTCCTCTATATGTTTCTTAGATTGATGGAATCGTTTTCGAGAATCTTCTAATGCTTGAATTCCGGTATTAGTTGGGTCAATAGATGCTGTGAAATCATATCTAGCTGCTACAATTGACGGTGTTGATACTGCTTTCATTCCCATTCCGGCTGCAATAAAATTACCACCCTGCATTGCTGCTACTAACGTATTGGACGCTTGCATATTAACTAATATAGTAGTATAACTGTTGTACTGCGGTACAAACTCATTAAATTGTGTAGGATGATATTCATTTAACTGAGTACACCAGCGCCAGTACGGAGTATCTGTACGTTTAGATAATGCGTAGTGCATAGATACAAAGTCTCTAAAACTTAGTATATCGTATTCAACAGCATAATTATATGCTTCTTTTTCTGATCGAGAAATGTAACCGTCCCGACGATTAAGTAAGTCGACTAATTTAATAACATTTTCGTGTGTAGTTAATAAGCCAGTTGATTCCAGTGGCTCAACGAACCCATAACTTAAACCAATGCCTACTACATTTTGAACGAACGCTCGCCTACGGCGACCATGTTTAATGTTAACTAGAAACATTTCAGCTGCTTCTGCTAGTTCTGGACTATGTTTTTTTGCTAAGTGCTCTCGAAATTCTTGTTGGGCGCCTTCAGTTGAAATAAATTTACTTGAGAATACATATCCAGTTCCAATACGATTCCATAAAGGAATATTCCATACCCAACCGTTATTAAGTGCATGACAGTCTGTAACATTGTGCATTTCTCTTTCTCTGTCAATAAACGGAAGTCGACATGCCCAGGCTTTATCGTTTGCAAGATGTTTATCAAAAGGTATAAATGTTGAACTCATCCAGCCTTCTAATAATGTAGATTGAAATCCTGTACAGTCAATCCACAAATCAGCTTGTAAGCTATGACCGTCTTCGCACAGTACTTGCAAGATATTGCCTTGACTATCTTTGATATGCGAATGTACATCTTTGTACATGTGCTTAACACCGTTAGGTATAGCAATAGTATCTTTTAGATACTGTCCAAATAATGCTGCATCCATATGATATGCAGTGTCATGCTTAAAATTATAGTGCCTTAATGCCTTATCAGAATTATTTGATTGTTTATTGTGTTTTGCAAGAAATGTATTAGCAGGAGCATACATTTCTGAAAAAGTTTCAGGTGGAAATTCATTAGGGTATAATGTTGATAATTCACTCCAAGTATCTAATCCATTATTAACGTCTGTAAAATCATAACCATGAACAAACGGATACTGAAACACTTCTCCGTTACCCTCTCTAAAATTTGTAAATTGAATTGAGTTTTTATATGTTGCATTGCATGCTGGCATCCAATCTTCATCTTTAAGATCAAGCATACCTAAAAATTTATTAATATGTCCTAACGTACTTTCGCCGACACCTACAGTTTTTATTTTTTTAGATTCTACTAGCGTAATTTCTAGATGTGGACATAGCTTACTTAACGCTGCTGCGGTCATCCAGCCACTTGAACCACCGCCCACAATACATACACTCTTAATATTCATATTATTTCCTTAATTTGTTAACGCTTATTGATATTTATAATGCTATTATTTTGATTTCTATAAATGTGGCATAAAAAAAAGCAGAGCGATTAAACTCTGCTTTTTTGATTAACAATTATTAATTAAATTACACTGTAGCAACCCAACGCGGGCCAATTGCTCGATATCTAATTCCGTTATGTGTAGCTTTGTAAAAACTATCTTGGTTAAAATCTAAACTAACTTGCGCTCCGTCAAGCTCTACTACCATAGCTACACCTTTTTCAAATGATACTAACGGTACTTCTATATTTTTTGCCACGTTCATATTTTCTATTACTACTGGTCCTGTTGCTGTCAATGTTGCCATAATTTATATCTCCTTATTCTTTGTTTCCCCACCAGTCGGAATACCTTTTCCAACATGGTAGTTCAGGTGATGACATCTTTGCCGGTGCGTTAATTGAAGGTTCCATTACTTCATTAAGTGTCATAATTTCTTCTAGTGTTTGCAATTCTGCTCTTGCTGGAGGTTTCTCAATGCTGTTTTTAACCGCAGTAATATGTGAAGCCCATACACCGTCTAATGCAAGGGTTCCTGTTTCTTTTAGTTCATCATATATCATACCTAATTGTTCTCCAACTTCTCCATAGGCAATTTTTCTAGCTACTTCTCGGTTAGTATACGGTTCGTCTCTTTCTACCCATACCATTATTTGTTGAGCTGGACTAAATTCAAGTGTCCAATCAAGTGAAACATTATCCGGTGCATCTACCCATTGAATAGTAGCGTCGGGGCCGTTATAAATTTCAAAATCTTCACCCGGATCTACGATTTGCTGTATATATCCTGCAGTTCCCATTAATGCTTTTTTCATATTATCTATACTCCGTTACTGTGATTAAACCTGGACGACCATTTGATCCTAAGTGTCCATGAAAGTATGCACCACGACCGCCTGATCCCGGTGCACTATGTGATTGATGATTGTGACTAAAGTTACCACCCTGTGGATGACCACCTGCTGTTGAGCCACCCCAGAAACTTCTGCCGCCTGGACCAAAACTGTGGTGATGTGATCCGCCGCCGCCACCATATATATTTAAATCGCCACCGCTTCCGTTGCCGCCAAGACCACCTGAGTGTTGATTGTTTCTATTTGCGCCATATCCGCCACTTGCTGATAGGTATGAACCAAATGAACTAGCATTGCCGTTGCCGCCAGCACCTGAATAATAACTACCACCTACTTCGCCTGCGATATTTACACTCACCGACGATATACTGTCTACGTTTAAAATTCTTTCTGAGTAGCCGCCTGCTCCGCCGCTTTCTCCGTGTCCTGAACCACCACCACCGCCACCTACTACTTGTACATGGATATATCTTACTCCTGCAGGACGATTCCAAGTAGTACTGCCAGTAAATACTTGCATACTGCTTATGCCGATGTCTGCATACTGTAGTCCGCTACCTGTTGAGCGAAGCGTTTGCAAGTTGCCACCGACACTAGTCAGTCCAGTTCCGCCTTTACTAACAGGAGTCGTTCCGGTTGTTACACTACTTCCTAAGTCAACCGAGCTCGGTGCAAGTTTGGCTGAAGTAACTGAGTTATTAGCTATTTTATCTGCTGTTACATTACTTGTTGCAATGTCAACAGCAACAATAGTAGTGTCAATAATACTTGCACCTGTTATGCGTTTTAGTGAATCGTAATTAAATGCCATTATTTTCTCTCATATTGTACTTATCAATAATACATCGTTACCACGCACAGCCCTGGGCGACCATTTGATCCCAAGTGTCCGTTAAAATATGCGCCTGCGCCGCCTGATCCCGGTGCACTATGTGATTGATGATTGTGACTAAAGTTGCCACCCTGTGGGTGTCCTGCTGCTACTGATCCACCCCAGTAACTATCTCCGCCAACTGCTGACCGTCCTTCGTGCGGTTGACCGCCGCCACCATATATATTTACAGTGCCGCCGCTTCCTGTACCAGCTAGACCACCTGAGTGTTGATTGTTTCTATTTGCACCATAACCTGCGCC
>TARA_B110000977_G_scaffold132740_1_pt1 | contig 15484 bp, 9 predicted proteins | sample TARA_B110000977 | Tara Oceans TARA_B110000977 (sample SAMEA4397798) | marine metagenome | biome: Polar Biome; feature: [SRF] surface water layer (ENVO:00010504); material: water (ENVO:00002006), including particulate matter (ENVO:01000060) such as... | depth 5 m | reverse complement strand
ACTAGAAGCAGGCTACAAGAAAGGCAAACTACGTGCGCACAGTGATTACTATCCTAACAACGCTGTTAATGACTATGCACTAAGTTTCTTGCCTTACACAGATATCATGTGCGAGGCGAAGGCTAAGAATTTAGCAAGTATTAAATTATGGGAATATAGCAATGAAATATGATATAGACGAAGACACAAAGGATCTACTAGGAGAAATAATGACCTGGGCTCAAGCTATGATAGATCTACAAGTAGACGATGAAGTCCGTGATGAAATGCAAGATGTTATGACAGACCTTGCTGATATTATGGGTATCACATATAAAGAAATACACGTACAAGAATCTGTAAACGACAAAGGTCAAACAGTTGTGCAAGTTGTTCTATCAGATGATGAAGTTGAAGAACCTGCACCTAAGAAGTCACACCTAACACTAGTATCCAACGCAGAAGAATAAATATTAGTATGAATTATTTAAACAAAATGTACGGGCGTAAGACAGCGCCTACAACTGCAAGCGACAAGAACCCTAATCGTGTAACTGGCGGATTAAGAGCGCAAGGCGTTGATCGATTTACTATGGTAGCTGAAGATGGATCTAGTAAAGAAATCCCCACAATTGAATATGTTCGTAGTTTGGAAGAACAGCAGAGAAAAATGCGTTCGGCAATTACTGTTCTAGAACGCAAGCTTACAAGACAAGACTCTTCAATAACAACACTTCAGGCAAATTTACATTCAAAGTAAACTAATATCTACCAAAGAAGAAGCTTTCATATTCCATACAGTACGGCGTTCTACGCCTTTTTGCTGTGCAAATTTCTTACTATCACAGTTCTTACATACGTGAAAGTAGGAATTGCTTAGGCGCTTTGGATCCATACTGCCCTTGGGTCTAGTAAATTCAGAAAAGCAACAATCGCATCTCATTAAAATATAAGATTTATCGCGATAATAGGTGTGTTTAGCACCAGTTTTTGATTTACGTACATACCGGTTTCGTTCTGTAAACTCATTTAAATACATAACTATATTTACATTAAGATTACAAAAACTTTTAATAAATACTATCACAGAGGAATTAATATGACAATTTGTACACTAACTCCAGCAGCTAATCAACAAATTAGCACTATATGTCAAGAAAACGACTGCTATGCTGTTACTCTTAATATCAAGGGCGGTGGATGCGCAGGGTTTGAATACGATTGGGGAACTGCTCAAGAAGATGAACTAGAAGCAGGTGACGAATTAATCCAATGCGATACGGGTAACTTTTCAATTAGTGCAGCTAGTATAATGTTCTTAATTGGAACAGAAGTAGACTATGTAAAAACTATTGTAGGTTCAAACTTTGAAATTAGAAATCCTAACGCACAATCATCATGTGGTTGTGGTGTAAGTGTAAACTTTGATATGGACAAGCTAGCAGGAATACCTGATCTAGCAAGTTCAGCTATTTAACGGAGCAAAAAATAAGATGGCAAGACGTGAGATTAATATTGGTGTTGAAGGTAATGACGGAACAGGTGACAGCCTACGTGAATCATTTAACAAAGTTAACCAAAACTTTAACGAGATTTATGGATTCTTAGGACAAGGCGGCGCTATTGGGTTTGTTGACCTAGCTGATACTCCAGAGTCAATGGCTGGACAATTAAACAAAGTTCCAGTTGTTACTTCTGTAGCAGGAACTGAAGTACTAAGTTTAAAACACTAGCAGGAAGAGCTGGCTCAGGCATTAACGTAAACTTTGATGCTGAACTAGGATCTATTCTTATTGAAAACACTACTGCTACTATTGTACTTGATAATACTCCAGAACTAGGCGGCACACTACACGGTAGGAGCGGACAAGGTTTTGAGAACGGCATTGTTGGTATAGATACTAGCGAACGTATGCTAAATCGTGTTAACGCTTTATACAACACTACATATACTCCTGCGGACATTGTTATTGACAAAGGATTAGCTGACTCTTCCTACATTGAACAAGGTCAAGCAAAAATGGTAGGCGAACTAGGTTTAAGAGATCAGCCTACAGTAGCACCAATTTATACAATTTCTAATCTAGCAGCCGGCGTAATACATATTACTGATCATGGATTTACTACAGCCACAGATGGTAAAGCAGTTAAGCTTATAGGTTCAGCAGAAGGCTACAATAATGCACTAACGTATTATATGAGAGTTCCTCGTTATACAGCATTTGAATTTTCTGTAACTAGTGTAGTTACACTTGCTAGAGGATTACAAATACGTCAGGCAGCAAGCGGGGCAACCGGTGTAGTAGCACAAACAGTTACAAACAGCGCATCAGTGTATCTTAGAGATATTGCTGGAGACTTTAGTATAAGTGCAGGCACACTTGAATCATCATCTGATGGCGGCGCAACTTGGGTTAATATCGCAGTAAGTTTACTAACAGTATATAACTCTAGTGCTGAAGAAGTGTTTCTCGAAGAAGATGACGTAGTTCTTTACACAACAAGATCAGCTGCTAAAAAAGGACAATCTAATTATGTAAACGGATTCAACGCTGTAGGAACTATTTACTTACAAGATGCAGAATATGATAAATCTTTAAGAGGATTATATAATGCAGATGAAGCTGTTCAGCGTCAAGGTGCATTACTTAGATCCGGAGACTCAATGACAGGTCAGTTACAATTAGCTGATCACCCTGGTGAGTTATTTGGCGACGGTGCTCCGAACGGATATACTCTTGTACTTAACGACCCTATAACAGTAGCAGCTGGAGAGAATCTTATCCAACTTAATACTGGTGCAATCGGAGTAGTTAAACTTCCAGTGACTAACAGTCAAACAGTAGAGCTAACTGGTGACAATCAAGCTGTTTGGAGTATGAGTCCATTAGATACAATTACAGCTAGTGTAGCTGGCGCTCTAAATACATACGCGACAGACGTTTATGCACAAGATTTATTAGCAGCAACAAAGTATTATGTTGATCAAACTGCACCAAATTCTAAAGTGAACTTATTTGTTAGCTGGAATAGCGGCGATGATAATATGATCAACGTGCCGGCCGACAGTGTTGGTCGATCATTTGCTAACGCATTTAAAACTGTAGGACATGCAGCACGTTATGCAGAACGTATTATTTACGGCGATGCAAGTGTTACACTAGAAGACTTTGATCGCTTTGACATGGATCCTGCACGTGACTTTGTTATTCCGTTTGATACAACAGCACGTCCAGGTATTAAAGCAATGACTGGACCCTATCGTCAAGTTATTACATATAACGGATCAGATTATTCTGCTAAGGTAGTTATACCGCCACAGGCAGTTGTTGGTCAACCTAATGTGTTTGACATACAACTAGATCACAAAGGCACTGGTATCGATCAAGCTGGCGACAATACTGATGACGCAGATTTCAACAATAACAATATCATCCCAGGAAAAATTATTACAACTAGATTAATTACTGGAAGAGATGTACGTGGTAAAATCTTAAACTACACACAGCGTAGTTCACCTGCACTAAGTGATATTATTAGATATGAATTGTTGACACCAGAAGTAAACTTTACATCAGCAGACGAAGTTGAGTTTGGTAACGCAGTTAAAGACATACAAATTACACTACTAATTGAATCAGGACAATACGAAGAAGAGTATCCGATTAGAATGGCAGAAAACGTATCTGTTAGTGGCGATCACTTTAGACGTGTTATTCTACGTCCTAAAGATAGTATTTCAAAATCACCTTGGGCAAAAACATATTTCCGTAGAGACAGAGCATACGACGGCAATGCTGGTGCAAAGAAACAATACATAACTTTTAATACAGTTGAAACACTAACAGCCGGGCAAGTTATAATACAAGACTTAACTGGAGCAAGAGGTGTTGTTATAACATCTGATACATCTAATTCGTTTGCACTATCAAACTGTCAAGGTGAATTTATAATCGGACCAGATTATAATGTTAGAGCTTACACTGACTACGCAGGAGACAGTGAAGTAGTAACTGACTTGAGTACATATATTAGTATTATTGATGCTGTTGAATTTGGTTATCATTATCTAACAGACCCAGAAAATATTAATAGTACTGCGCTAAACAACAGAGACATGGATGTGTTGTTAATGAACAACGCAACATTTATTAGTGGATTCACTTGTCAAGATCACGGTGGATTTATGGAAGTTCTTGATCCAGCTGGACAGATACAAACTAAATCACCATATACACAAACAGCTGCCTCGTTTACTCGCTCTTTAGGCGATACTGTTAGATTTGCTGGCGGCATACTTATTGACGGTAAAGTAAGTAATCTAGAAGGTTACTTGTATGATGCAGGTGCAGGCAACCCACAAGGCGTTGGTAACACTTCAACTAATGTTGCTGCAAGAATACGTGACGTTAGAGGCGGAACATTTAAACGTTTCCCTTCATTGCCGACTATTATTGTTAAAAATGGTAAGCGTTATCAAATTAACGATATCATTAACCAAAACAGTGTAACTGGTGATTGTACACTTGTTTTTGATATAAACACTCCGTTTGTTAATGCTGGAATTGTACAAGGAATAGCTAATGATCAAAATCCAAATGCAAAATCATTACTAACACTTAATAAAGAATTTATCCAAGACGAAGTAATTGGATTTATTAATGCTACATATCCGTCACTAGTATATAGTGCATCATTATGTAGACGTGATACTGGATATATTGTTGATGCATTGATCGAAGACCTCGATAATGAGAGTTATCAAAAGTCAGTTGAAGCAGGCCTATCTTACTACACTAATGTAAGTGCGCAAATAGCAATTACAACTCAGTTAACAGAAACTGTTGCAGGCATTAATTATATTAGTACACTTGCAAACTGGGTACTTGCACAAAATACAGTAGGTGATCCAGGATTTGGTACAAAGTATTCATTAGCAACACAGACATTAGATGGATCAATACAACAAGAAGCTGGCGCATATACTCTTGTGGATGCTAACATTGATATTATTGTTGATATTATTTCCAATGGTGAAGACCAAGCACCATTTGAAGCGTCTTATAGTATAGTCGGCGACAGAACAGCAGCAGATACTAATGTTGCTGCACAAATTAATTTAGAAACAGCTGGTAACAGATCCATCCTAGCAAACGACTTTACACAAGTTAACGACTTAGCATATGGTGTTTATGTAACAAACAATGCAATTTGTGAACTTGTATCTGTGTTTACTTACTATGCTCACAGATCATACATGACTGACAAAGGTGGCGAAATACGTTCACTTAACGGTTCGAGTATTTACGGTGACTGGGGCCTAGTTTCAACAGGAGTTGATCCAGACGAAATTCCAGATGGTGTAAGACTGCGTGATGATATGATCCAGGTTGCAAAAACTGCACAAGTTAGTGCAAGTGGTGAACAAGCAATGTACATATATGATTATGCTGAAGTACCTCCGCAGTATTCGATTATTGAAGTAAGACACTCTCAAGCACTTATACCTAGACTTGTTACTATTAATGCAGCAGGCACAGGGTATACAGCAGGACAAGTTGTTACTATTACATTACCAGGTGGTTCAAATACTACTACTCCAGTACAAGTGCAAATTACAGCAGTTGGCGGAAGTGGCGAAGTTGTAACTGCTGCAATAATCAGTGGTAACGCAACTAGTATCGGAACATGGGTAAATGACACTAGTGCAATAACAGGACTAGCATGTAATACCGGTGCAGCTACATTTGACATTACATTTGTAAGAGATGTAAAGTATTATGAAATTAATAGTATTGCTGCTACTGGTAACTCGGCAGTTGGCGCAGTTAGAAATGCTGCAATTCTAAAAATTAACTTCGGCGGCACAGGAACAGAGGGTGCAGAACAATTTGGACTTGCACACTCGCTTACTAATGACGAAGTTATTACTATTAGATCTATTAGAAACTTTGTATTCAATGATGTTGCATCACCGCGCCCAGTTAAAAAGGCAAACGCACTAAGCTTCGATGAAACTGATGTTGGTTATAATACTATTGACTATGCATCTAATGATTCACTAGGAAGCGCAGTTGGATCAAGCAGTGCGCAAATTACTCTACAAAGTTCGTTTAACTTTATCAAGCTTCAAGTAGATAACACAAATGCACTAACAACTGATCTAATAATTAACACTCGTACTTACGGTGCAAAAGCAGGCGATGTTAAGATTGCTATTCAAGCTGAAACATTAAGTACTAGAGATATTGATCGTCTAAAGCGTGGACTAATGGTATTTGCCTGGAACGGCGAACTGCATAAAGTTAACAACTATTATACTGGTACAGGCGAGGATAGTTCAGATGTTACTAACTTCCCATATGTTGTTATTAACAATAATGATTATGATAACGATCTAACTACATCCCCAACTACAGGAATTAACTTACCTGTTCATAGAATAAGTGCAGATGTAGACGAGCGTACAACATTAGTTGCAGGCCTAGCTTTAGGTGAACGTGCTAAGATTACAAAACGCATTTCAAACCTACGTGCTACAAACCACGATTTTGCAGACGTTGGTACAGGTTCTTATAATACTACTAACTATCCAAATGCTATTTACGGTGAACCAAAGCAACCATCGTTTACTAGAGAAACAGACGAGTCAGAAGGTGGTCGCGCATTCTACACAAGTACAGACCAAGATGGTAACTTCCGTGTTGGTGAGTTCTTTAAGATCGATCAAGGAACTGGTGAAATTACATTTAACGCTAGACTTGCACTATCCAACGTTAACGGATTGCAGTTTAGTAGAGGTGTTGAAGTTAAAGAATTCTCTGTTGACGAAGAGTTTACTGACAACGCACCAGATGCAGTTCCAACAGAATTTGCAGCAAGGCAGTATATTGATAAGCGTTTAGGAATCGTACACGGTGACCTAGGCTCAGGATCAGGACGTATTGTATCTAATCAAAGAATTGGACCAGGTTACGTTTCATTAAACGGTTCAACACCACTAGAAGGTGATGTTAACTTTACTGATTCGTTTACTGTTATTAATTTACGAAATCCGATTAACGATCAAGATGCTACAACTAAGACTTACGTTGATGGTAAAGTACGTGTTGCACAACAATTAAGTAACTTATATGATGTTGAGTCATTAACATCAGCAGACGGCGACACGCTTACGTTTAGTGGTATATACGAAGTACCAATTGACACATTCTACTTATCAGGCAGTCCGATTGCAGGTGCAACTATAGCATTTAGTCCAAGTGGAGCAACTGGTGTATTTGCACAATTGTTAGATGTTGCAGGTTCAAATCCGCGTATTAGATTCTTACCAGGAAATGTACTATTATTGCCACAGCCTGGTGATAGCATAACAATTACAAATCCAGACACTAGTGTAGCAACAGCACAAGTAAACTTGTTTGCTGGGGAAGAAGCATTTCCGATTGCGTTCGGTACTAACCAAACAGGTGATGTATTCAACTCGTTTAAATTTACAGCAAGAACTATTGACACTAAATTAGGCAATTCAGGTGCAGATTTAAATGTTGGAGATATATTAGAAATAAGCGGCGGTGTTCGTACTAACGATCCAGAAGGAAATATATATCCGCCAACTCGTATACAAATTGATCAAGTTGATGTAAACGGAAGTGCATTGGCAGTAAGTATTGTATCGGGCTTTGAAGGAGCATATGACCAACCACCGTTCCCATTCGACAATGTACTAGTAACTCCAGTATCAATTTCAAATCCAGCAGCAGCAATGCCAGTACTTGAAATTTACTTCGGTGGTACAAGCATTTGGGAAATTACTGACAACGTTATTTTAAACTCTGATGTAAACACAGATGCTGATATTCTACAAAGTAAATTGTTAATGAATATTGGACAAACAATAGCAGCAACTCCAACTGGTACAAGTCGTCAAGTACAAGCGCAGTTGGGACTGAGCATTTATAGTTCAGTTCACTTTGATGTTGATGTTCGTGGCTGGGTACAATACAAAACTGCTACTAGTACTACTGACGGTCTAGCGCCAAGTCATATGCAATGGGTTCCAACTGATACAGTATTAGGGAGAAGTGGAACTTCGACAACAGACGGTGCAGTGCTTCCGATAACATTTGGTACTGTAGTAGATCAAGGTGGCGGTCTTCGTCACTCAGATGTGGGTGGAACAACACTAGGTCTTGTTTCAAGAACAGCTCACACAGCAGCTTCAAATGATGCAGGTCTTGTTAAAGGTGAGCCAGCTGATGCAACTTACGGAATTGAAATTATTGATGACGGACAGGCAGCAGCTACAGCACACATTGTTAAAACTGATAGTAGCGGTCGTGTAAATGCAGTTGCATATAGAATTTCTAGTCAGACTGTTGTGGAAAGAGGCGGCGACGGCACTGTTGCCGATCCGCATAGACTAGATGTGCGTGACTTTGACAATAACGTAGTGCTTAGTGCAAACGATGGTAACTTGTATAATATTAACACATTAACAGGTACTACGTTACAGGTAACTAACGGCAGCAATGTAACTGTTAATATAACAGGCGCTGACGGTAAAGTTGACGCAGTAAGCGTTGATGCAGGAGACTTACGTTTAAGTTCAGACTTAATTACAAGTGCAAGTGCAAACACACTAGTAATTAGATCACAGGACACAGCTGACAGTGGAACGCTAGGTAACTATGGTGTTAAGATTGATGACAATTTAGTAGTTGCAGGAAACCTTACAGTTGACGGAACAACAACTACAGTTAATTCAACTGTCGTAACAATTGATGATCCGATCTTTACACTAGGTGGTGATTCGGCACCAGGGACAGATGATAATAAAGATAGAGGTATACTATATCGTTGGCACAACGGCTCAGCAGCAAAACTAGGCTTCTTTGGTTATGACGATAGTGCAAGTCAGTTTAAGTTTATTCCTGATGCAGCTATCAGTGGTGAAGTTGTCAGTGGGTCAGTTGGCAATGTAAACTTTGCAGCAGCAGCATTATCAAGTGCAAGTATTACAGGTAACTTACAAGTTGATGGTAATACTACACTAGGTAGCGATGGTAATGATACTATTGCAATGAATGGTAAAGTTAATACATCGATCATTCCAAATGGTACTGGCACACTAGGCGTTAATGCAACACGTTGGAACAATGTTTACGGAACTACTGTAACAACATCAGCACTAACAACAGGTGCATCTAGCACAGCAGGTACTATTACCGGAGACTGGAGTTTAAGTTCAGGTTCTAGAATGGACGCTACATATGCGGATTTGGCAGAACGTTATGCAGCAGACATGAGTTATGAACCAGGCACAGTATTAGTATTTGGTGGCGATGAAGAAGTAACAGTTACTAATACTAAAGGTGATCGCAGAATGGCTGGCGTTGTTTCAACAAATCCAGCATACTCAATGAACAAAGAATGTGTTGGTGAACATGTTGTAGAATTAGCACTACAAGGGCGTGTACCTTGTAAGGTGCTTGGCGCAGTACGCAAAGGTGACATGTTAGTTGCAAGTGCAATGCCAGGTTATGCAATTGTTGATAATGATCCAAAAACAGGATCTGTAATTGGCAAGTCATTAACACATAAAGCAGATGATAATAAAGGCATTATCGAAGTAGCAGTCGGTAGATTGTAAGGTACTGATAAATACTAATAAGGAGTACAAATGGCTATTAGACAAATCAACATTGGGTTTATTGCTAACGACGGAACTGGCGACGATATCAGATCTGCTTTTGCAAAAATAAACGAAAACTTTGTTTTTCTTGAAGATAATTTAGGGCTGGATAACACAGCCCTAAATGTAGGATCTAACGGAGAAGGACTGTTTAAACAAAAACTAGACGGCGAGTTTCAGTTTAAAAAGATAGAAGCAGGATCCGGAATAGGATTAGACGGTACCGGAGACACAATTATTGTAACTGCAACTAGTGCAGGAGACTTAACAATATCAGACGGCACTGCAACAGACATAATACAAGTTGGATCTGATACATTAACTATAGCAGGTGGTACAAATATTACCACAACAGTTACAGATAATGTAGTTACTATTAATAGTAATGCTACAAGCCTTTCGCAAGATACAAATCCGCAACTAGGTGCTAACTTAGATCTAAACGGAAATAATATTACCGGATCTGGTAATATCAATGTTCTTGGCGAAGTAACTGCAACAGTTGCAGATATTGGTGAGCTGACTGGAAACGTAACAGGAAACGTAACAGGTCTTGTACACGAAATAGATATACGAACAATAGAATCGGCTTTAACTAGTTTTGACTTTGGCCCTATAAACGGATCGTTTGATACAGTTATACCATATTTACTATCACAAATTGACTTAGATCAAGGACAAATTAATCAACCAGATGTGGCTGGTCCTGACTTTGGAATATTTGGTAGTTACAGCGGATCTTAAGAAAGAAATAAATACTAATGTTAATATTACCATTACCAAACGGAGATGAATCAAAATGGCACTAAAATTAAAAAGAGGTTTAGAAGCTGATAGGCTTTTGTACACTCCTCAAGTTGGGGAACTTGTATATACTACTGACAATAAGCAAATTTTTGTTGGTGATGGAACTACAGCTGGTGGAAACCCGGCATCAGGTGGAGGCGTTGTAGCAGGGTTATCTGTTCCGCCAAGTGATCCATTTTATTCAGAAGCACAAGCTGCACTGAATGATCCGTTCTTAGACGGAAATTTACATCTGAGAGGAAACGATATTGTTGGCACAGGTAATATTAATATTACCGGAACAATTACAGCATCAGGCAATGTTAATATTGGTGACGGCGGCGGCGGCGATACAGTTTCTTTTGCTGCTGGAGTTACAAGTAATATAGTTCCAGAAACTGGTAGTACATATAATTTAGGTGCTGGAGATGCAGCTTGGTTAGCAGTTACAGCAGTTACAGGCAATTTTAGTACAGTAAACGCAGTAACTATTAACACACCAGCCGACGGCGGATTATTTGGTAATGTTATAGGTGAAGATAGTACTGTACTAGTTGATTATTTAAATAGTTCAATTAACGCTTCTGCAATCTCCGGAACAGTATCAGCTGCCCTATTAGGGAATGTAACAGGTAACGTAACTGGTAATTTAACAGGTAATGTAACTTTAGATGCTGGTTATGCAAATAATGGCACTACAGTAATTATTGACGGACAACTTAATGCCCAAGGGGCTGCTACCTTCTTTGGTGAATTACAAGGTCTTTTAGTTGGTGATGTAGACGGCGACATGGTTGGATCAGTTACATCAAACGACGAAGCATTAGTAATGGTTGATGCAGATGCAAAAACAGTAGAAGCAACAACTGGTACATTTGGAACTGTAGTATCAACTACTATTAATAGTGCATCAACAGTAGGTATCACAGGCGCAACTGGCACAACAGTAACAGCTACAGCAGGTTCACTTACATTAGCAGGACAAGGTCTAAGTTTAATAGACAATGGGTCAGGAACAACAGTAACAGATACAAATGGTATTGTAGTAACAGGTTCAGTTGACTTTAGTGGAGCAACATTTGCTGGTACAACGACACTGGGCGCAACAGTAACAGGTGACTTAACTGTTGGCGGCAACTTAACTGCTACAGGTAGCATTGCAGCCACAACAGCAGATACCCTATCAACTCCAAGAACAATTAACGGCGTTGGATTCGACGGTAGTGCAAACATTTCTGTTGAAGATAACACTAAGCTTCCAACAAGTGGAGCAATTCCGATGCTTGGCGCACTTACATTGTCAGGCGATCCAACAACAGCACTTCATGCTACAACTAAACAATATGTAGACGGTAAGTTCTTTGACCCAACAGTAAACACAACTGTTAGTGCAGCAGAAACAACATTTGCTAACGCAATTAAAGTGTCAGACATTCAAGAAGAAACTTCTGGACAAGGGATTGCAATAGCATCAGTTAATGGAAATGTTGCAATTAATGCAGGAATTGGAACTGTTGCTCTACAAAATCTTGCAGGCGGCACTGTTACAATCAGTGGATTAGATATTGCTGGTACTAACATTGGAACTACAGATAGTTCAAGTATTACAATTGATAATATTACTACATTTGTAAGTGATGTTACAGTTGACGGACGTTTGTCAGTTGACGAACTTGATGCAACAAATATTACAACATCAGGTGCAGGCGTTCCACGTTTAGAATCAGATACAAACTTAGAAATAAGTGTACCAAACGGCCAAGTTAAGATAACCGACGGCTTATTTACTCTAGCACAGTATACGCTCAGCGGACTAGGTACAGACTTTACACCAGCAAGTGGTGATACTGCATTTGTTGAAGATGCTACATTACCACAACCGCATGTATATACAGCAGGTATGTGGATGCCTATGTTGAGTCCAACTATTGGCTGGACACTTGGCGCTAACGGCACAACAGACTTTACGTTTACTGGCCCAGGATTTACAGGAACAGTAAACGATCCAAACTTTACAGTATATCGTGGACATACATATGTATTTGATAACACTGCAAATGGTGCATCACATCCGTTTAACTTACAAACAAGTGATCCAGGTGTATCGGGATATTCATCAGGTGCGTTGTATACTACAGGAACAAGTGGTAGTATACAAGGTACTTATGTTTGGACTGTTCCTATGGATGCTCCGACATCACTTTACTATGTATGTACTAATCACGGTGGCGCAATGTACGGAACAATAACAGTAGCTTAATAGGAAAAATATAATGTCTGAAAGAGAATATATCGTAACCCTTAATAAGGGTGTAGATTATGAAGCATTTAATGCAGAGATGATTGCATCAACTGGTGCAGGAGATATTCCGCAACGTACTGTTGAAGTTACTAATGCAAGACCATTAAGTACACGAAATACACACTACTCATTAACAGACGCTGAAGCAACAGCACTAAGTAGCGACAGTCGTGTTACAGCAGTAGAGATTCCGCCAGACCAGCGTGACGATATTGAAATGGTACAGTACGCAACACAAGCTGGCACAACAATGGATCGTACAGGTTCAACTGTTGATGCTACTAGAGTAAATTGGGGACTACTACGTTGTGATAGAGCAGCTAATCCTTATACAACCACAGCAGTTCCAGCTGGTGCTAATCACACTTATAATCTTGACGGTAGTGGAGTGGATATAGTTATACAAGATAGTGGAATAGAATATTCACATCCTGAATTTAATAATGCAAACGGACAATCAAGAGTAGAACTAATTGACTGGTATAGTCGCAGCGGATTGTCTGGAGTACAAAACGCTAACCATTATAGAGACTACGATGGACATGGTACACACTGTGCAGGTATTGCAGCAGGTAAAAACTATGGATGGGCAAAGAACTCACAAATCTTTAGCGTAAAGGTTGGCGGACTTGAAGGACCAGGCGATACTGGAACTGGTATTCCTACAACTGATTGTTTTGATGTTATTACAGGTTGGCATAATAATAAACCTGTAGATGAGCTAACTGGTTCCAAACGTCCTACTATTGTTAACATGAGCTGGGGTTACGGCAGAGTGTTTAGTAACATTACAGCTGGAGAGTATCGCGGCGTTGCTTGGACAGGAACTACTAGAGATACAGCTAGAGGCATGGTAGGCGCACAAGTATCTGTTTCAGGCTATAGGCATGTAGTACGAGTGGCATCTGTTGATGCAGATGTAGAAGAAATGATTGATGCAGGAATCATTGTATGTATTGCTGCTGGCAACTCATATCAAAAAATTGACGTCGATGGTGGCGTAGACTACGATAATTTTTACACAAGTGGCGGTTCTGATATATATTATCATAGAGGCGGGTCACCATTTAGTACTCGTGCTATGGTAGTGGGAAATATTGATGATAACGTTACTGGCGGCGAAGTTCGTGCAGCATCTAGTGAACATGGCCCAGGTGTAAACATACTAGCGCCTGGCACAGGAATTATGAGTACAACGTCTGTTACTAATAAATTTGGTGCTACTCCAGTAGCGTATCCACTTAACGAAGCATATAAATCTATGAGCATTAGCGGAACGTCAATGGCATCTCCGCAGGTTGCAGGAGTAGCAGCATTGTACTTGCAAGCATATCCAGCAAAAACACCTGCACAAGTATCTGCTTGGTTAATTGCAAATTCTAAAACTGATCAACTTAATGACACTGGATTAACTAATGACTATACTGATGCAACTAGCTTGTTAGGTGGCCCTAACCGATACCTATTTAATCCTTATAATAAAGCAATGCAGAACTTTATGACAGGAACAGCTAGAGTAATAAACGGTGGCGGCTTCGCGTTAAGAAATGATCAGCAAAATCCAACTGGCCCTCAATAATAATCACAAGCTAAATACTACAAAGGGTAGGTAGGAATCTAATGGCTACGAGCATTTGGAAGCAACAATCAAATTTTAATCTTGGAACAATATTATTAGGTTCTGATTATGATTTTCTTACAGCATATAACATAAATGATGTTGTATCATTCAACGGAACAACATTTCGTGCAATAAAAGATAATCCGTTAGTTGGCGGACAAAGCATACTTCCTAGAAATTTAGATTACTGGACAGAATTTAATGTAGAAATAACCGAAGGTGATACATTTGATATTCTGTTACCGGTTAACCTTGGTTCGAATACAACTGTTCTACAAACTTCAGCATTTGGCGGCGATAGTACATTTACTGATTTTGATAATACTAGATTTTATATAAGTTCAATAGGAATACCGGAGCATGCATTTGGTCCATATCCAAATCCACAAAATAGCTTTTCAGTAGATATCCAGAATTGGTTATTTACATTGCCAATAGAACCAGCTGTAGCTATAACTAAAGTAGACACTCCAGTTGGTCCAGTAGGAATTGCATCAAACGGCGTCCCTATATATAATCATAAATCTAGTAAGATAGATAATGTTGAAGGCGAGGCATTAACTCGTAACTCTGTATTAAGTATACAAAATGGAGCAGTAGTAGTTGATGGTTCAGGACCGCCTTCTGTGCTTGGCGATTACCATTATCTAAAAGATCCTCAATTATTATATTTCAAACCTACTAATTATAAAGAACTATATGATGATAGTATAAGTTATTCTATTAATCAAATAGTATCGTATAATAATGATTTTTGGGTTAGTAATTTACAATCACCTGGCAGTTTAATAGTAAACTCAAATAGAATAGTAACATATGCAAGAGATTCTAAATACGGCTTTGCAGTAAACAGTGCAGTAAATACATTTACAGTAGGCACTCGAAGCGGCGATGTCGAAGTACCTAAAACTACTAATAATGTGTCAGTATTTGATCGTGAAAATACCGAGTTTGTTAATACATTTGAAAGAGATTGGATTAATTATATTTCCGGAGTACAGCATAGTCCGATTATAGGTTATGCATTAGACGGATATCCAATATACGGAAGCTTGGGATATAGTGATCCATTAGACGCTAACAGTTATCCTAAATTTATGAC
>TARA_B110000977_G_scaffold40754_1_pt1 | contig 15489 bp, 18 predicted proteins | sample TARA_B110000977 | Tara Oceans TARA_B110000977 (sample SAMEA4397798) | marine metagenome | biome: Polar Biome; feature: [SRF] surface water layer (ENVO:00010504); material: water (ENVO:00002006), including particulate matter (ENVO:01000060) such as... | depth 5 m | reverse complement strand
GCCGCAATAATCAGTAGGGGTGCCATGAAGTAACGCACGTTAATTAACAACTTCTTCATTTTCATCTCCGTCATCGGTAACAATTATTTTTAAAGCTTTTTAGTGGAGCCTTGTTGAGCTCTTTATTTAAGCCATAGGTAATCATAGCAAAGCCATTACTCATTACCAACAATTGCAAGCGCTACTGCCTATGAATTGTCTTGTACATACAGCGGACATTGTTCTATTATTGTTCCAACAATATGGACATAGACCTGACATAAAGCTGGACAAACAGCAGACAAACGCGGTATTTGCTATGACAAACGAACATGAACTCCCTAAACACCCTATACAAGTGGTGTCGCGTCGAACAGGTTTAAGCTCTGATGTCATTCGTGCCTGGGAACGTCGTTACGCCGCTGTCGAACCGCAGCGCGGTAGCAACGGCCGCAGACTTTACTCGGATATTGATATTGAAAAACTCGGCCTGTTACGTCGCGCAACCTCTGCTGGTAGGCGTATTGGCGATATTGCCAACGAAACCTTAGAGCAGCTTTATGCCTTGGTTGAGACCGATGATCAGGCCGCAGCGCAGTCGCTCAACCTACCCTCGGAACGCCCGAACACCGGCTCAGTCATGGAATACTTCGAAGAGTGTTTAGATGCCGTACATAATCTTTCACCCAACACGCTTAAAAACAGCCTTAATAATGCCGCTAAGAATTTAGGCATTCCGTTTTTACTTGAGGATTTATTAAGACCGCTGATGGCGTATATCCGTGATGAGTGTCGTCGCGGCAATATGCGCATCGCACAAGAACGCCTAGCCACCTCGGTATTACGCTCTTATATGGGGGCTATGGCTGTCAGTGATAGCAGCGTAGACCTGCGTTATAAATGCGTTGTCAGTACGCCGGTCGGCCAGACTTATGATTTAATTGCGCTGCGTATGGCGGCAGCGGCACAGTCTTATGGCTGGGGGCCGATTTATTTGGGCACAGAGTTACCTGTTGAAGAAATCGCCTACACTGCAGAACAAACTCACGCTCAAGCTGTTGCCTTGGGTATCGCACGGCCAAAGGATGATCCCCACCTACCTAATATATTACGCACCCTGCGCAGTAAAATAGCGCCATCCACTCGTATTATTGTATGCGGCGATGCCGTATCCAGTTACACTGAAGTGGTAAAAGAAATTAACGCTATTAGCGTCCAGACTATGGGCGAATTGCGAATGGAATTAGATCGCCTAAGAAAGCCCACTGCGGCATTCTTTGATGATAACAATCAACAATAAATCGGAATATGCATGAGTAACCCTTCAAGTTATACCTACGAAGAACTAATCGCCTGCTCTAAAGGTGAGATGTTCGGCCCTAACAATGCACAGCTACCTGCGCCTAATATGCTCATGGCTGATCGCATTACAAAGATTACTAGTGATGGTGGTAGCTATGGGAAAGGCAAAATTATTGCCGAACTAGACATCAATCCTGATCTTTGGTTTTTTGCCTGTCACTTTCCAGGTGATCCGGTAATGCCTGGTTGCCTAGGCCTAGATGCAATGTGGCAGTTAGTTGGCTTTCATTTAGCATGGTTAGATAATCCAGGGCGTGGCCGTGCATTGGGTGTAGGTGATGTGAAATTCAGTGGTCAGGTCTTACCGACTGCAAAAAAGGTGACCTATGAGATTGATATCAAACGTGTGATTTCACGTAAGCTGGCCTTGGGTATTGCTGATGGTGTGATGTCAGTCGATGGCCGTGAGATCTATCATGCCAAAGACTTGCGCGTTGGCTTATTCACTTCTACAGATAACTTCTAGCCCAGCCTAGTCAATCTATGCTTTGGCTTACTCGGGCTTAGCGCAACCTATGCGCTGGGCCCCAGTGGCAGACCCAGCAACAACCAGAATAAAAGCAGCAGCATCCACGTCAGTAAAAAACCAACACTGTATGGCAGCGTCAAACTTATCAAGGTGCCAACACCTGCTTGACGATGATATTTCTGCAGTAACGCCAAAATAATAATCATGTACGGATTAAACGGCGTAATCACATTGGTTACTGAATCACCGATACGGTAGACCAGCTGCGTCAGCTCAGGACTCACACCCGCTTGCATCAGCATCGGCACAAAGACCGGCGCATAGAACGCATACTTCGCTGACATTGATCCAATTAATAAATTCCCAAAACAGACCAGCAGCACAAAAGCACATAAGAGAACAAAGACATTCATCTCCATTGCTGCCAACCATGCACCGCCACTCAAGGCCAACATCTCACCTAAATGTGTGTATTTAAAGATCGCAATAAACTGCGCCGCAAAAAAGGCGAGGACAATATACGGCCCTAGATCAGCCAGTGTTGATCCCATGAAGCCAGCAGCGTCTTTACTTGAACGGATGCTACCCGCACGCAGTCCGTAAACCACCCCGGGAATGAGAAATAATAAAAACAATAATGGCACGGTGGCTTCAACCCAACGCGGGAAGTGTTTACCACTGCCATGCAGCGCTCCAGCAGGATGCCATGTAGCTAGCAGCGCTGCGGCTAACACCACAACAAAGGCTGCTGCTGCCCAACGCAAGGCGGAACGCTGCGTTGAGTTTAACTTCAACAGCGGTTCTGCGGCCTGCGCATCAAAACTCAAGCGCTCAGTTCTCGGCGCCACCCAGTAATGCGTAATCGCCCAGCCACTGAAGGTTAGAACAATGGTTGATACCGCCATGAACCACCAGTTACTGGTGACTGCTACTTGATAGTCGGGCGTTATAATCTGTGCTGCGGACTGTGTGAAGCCAGCCAGCAAGGGATCGATACTGGTGATGAATAAGTTAGCACCAAAGCCGGCTGAGACGCCTGCAAAACTGGTGACAATACCGAGTATTGGCGAGCGTCCTGCTGCCATAAAGAGCGTTGCTGCCAGAGGTGGTAAGACGACATAGCCGGCATCCATCGCCAAGGAAGACATCACCCCTATAAACAGGGTGGCTGGAATCAGGTACTTATCTTGTATGGCATGACCCGCGGCACAGATTAATGCTGGCAACAAACCACAGCGCTCGGCCAAGCCAATACCGAGCATACCCACCAAGACAATACCCAAGGGCGGAAACTGAATAAAGTTCTGCACCATGCTGCTCAGCCACCACCAGATGCCCTCGGCTTGCAACACGCTTTGCGCCATCACCAGCTCTGATTGCTCTGGCCCTAGCCAGCGAACTGCCTGCCACTGAAAGGTAACTGCAATCTCTGCCAACAAAACAATTAACAGCGAGCCGGCAATAAATAAGATGCTAGGATCAGGCAGGCGATTACCAACACGCTCAAGCTTATCCAGTAGGCTACTCATGTCATCAGCCGCTGCAATCGGCCATCAATTACTGCGCCAGACCACGGTCAACCAACTCAAAGACATCACTACTGAGGCCTTCTGTATCATGAATACGACGCAACTCAGTACACATTAATGCCTGTCGCTGACTATCATATTTATGCCATGAAATAAGCGGCTTCAGCAGACGTGCTGCAACCTGTGGGTTGATTGCATTCAGCGCTATGACTTGATCAGCGAGGAAGCGATAACCTGAGCCGTCTTTGGCATGGAAGGTGGTTGGGTTAGCCATACTGAAGCTACCGATTAAGGCACGCACCTTATTTGGGTTTGTCATCGCAAAGGCTGGATGCTGCATTAAACCCTGAACCACTTGTAAGGCATCTGCAGTGCGTGCACGTGCCTGCAATGAAAACCATTTATCCATGACCAGTGTGTCACCCTGCCAACGTTGCGCAAAACTATCTAGGGTTTGTTGTCGTTGATCACAATCAACATCATTCAAGGCGTCTAAGGCTGACATACTCGCAGTCATATTATTAGCCGCGGCAAAGTAGTCTGCTGCTAACTGATGATACTGCGCCTTATCTAAAACACAGAGATAAGATAGACAAACTGCGACTAAACGACGCTGCCCCATTTCTACCGCATTATAGTCATACGACTTATTCCTAGAGGTTTTCATGTGCTGCTGCACACAGCTCAATAATGACGCTTCAAGCTTTTCTGCTATCGCCGCCTGTAATAGCTTGCGTGCCTGATAGATGGCATCGACATCAATCGGCGTCATCAGTTCTGCTAGATAAGTCTCTGGTGGCAAGATCATCATCTCAGCAACATACGCAGGGTCTGCTTCAGCCTGCTGTGCAAAGAAGTTGGCTAGTGCCTTACAAAAATCCTCATGCTGCGGTGGTTCTTGCGCCGATTGTATGGCTTTGATTGAGCGCAGAATACAGCTGACCGCAAATTGCTGACCGGCCTCCCAGCGATTGAAGCTATCATTATCATTCGCCATTAGAAATGCGTAGTCAGCATCACTGTAGTTATAGTCCAACTTCACTGGTGCCGAATAGCCGCGCAAAAGTGAGGGGGTCGGTTCTTCACTGATCTTCTGAAAACAAAACTGCTGACTTATTTTATTCAGTTGCAGTGTCATCTCGGCTTTCGGGCCAACATCACTATCGAGCAAACTTAATGGCATCACTTTGCCATGAGCATCAAGCAAGGCTATAGAGACTGGCGTTAGTTGCGCCTGCGGTTGTGGCTGTTGCGTGTTACTGACCAGCTGCTGTTCAAACTGCAGTGTGTAAGTTTGCGCCTGTGCATCATAAATTGATTCCACCTTTATGGTCGGTGTTCCAAACTGGCTATACCAGGGCATAAAATCACTGAGGTCGGTTGCATTCGCCTCGGCCATCGCCTGTGCAAAATCATCAGTGGTGACAGCTTCACCATCGTGTTTTTCAAAGTAGCGTTTTAAGCCTCTTTTAAAGCCAGCCTTACCGAATAAGGTCTGGTACATGCGCACCACTTCAGCACCTTTCTCATACACCGTTAGCGTGTAGAAATTATTAATCTCTACATAGGAGGCAGGACGAATAGGATGCGCCATCGGACTGGCATCTTCAGCAAACTGATGGGTGCGGAAAAAACGCACGTCTTGAATGCGCTTAACCGCACGTGAGGTCATATCCGAGGTGAACTCTTGATCACGGAACACGGTTAGGCCTTCTTTTAGACTGAGCTGGAACCAATCACGGCAGGTGACACGATTACCAGTCCAGTTATGAAAATACTCATGTGCAATGACGGCTTCAATCGTCATATAGTCAGCATCTGTTGCCGTCTCAGGACTGGCGAGGACACATTTAGAGTTAAAGACATTCAGGCCTTTATTTTCCATCGCACCCATATTGAAGTCGTCGACTGCAACGATCATATAGGTATCCAGATCGTATTCCAGAGCATAGGTCTTTTCATCCCATGCCATCGCCTTCTGTAAAGACAATAAGGCATGCTCACACTTATCCGCGTTATGCGCCTCGGTATAGACCTCTAGATCAATAACACGCCCACTCATTGTTTTGAAAGTGGCGCTATTACAGCTTAGGTCACCGGCAACCAAGGCGAATAGATAACTCGGCTTTGGAAACGGATCATGCCACTCAGCAAAATGACGCCCCTCAGCAAGCTCACCCTGCTGAATGCGATTACCATTCGATAGCAGCACTGGAAAGGCTTTAGCATCGGCCTCGATACGCACTGAAAAGATCGCCATAACATCAGGCCGATCTAGGTAGTAAGTAATCTTGCGGAAACCTTCAGCCTCACATTGCGTGCAGTAGTTACCTGCTGAAAGGTAGAGCCCTTCCAATGCGGTGTTACTCGCAGGGTCTATTTCAACCTGAGTTTGCAAGGTGAATTGAGCGGGTACCTGTTCGATTTTCAGTTGCTCATCTGTCTGCTGATAGGCGTCGCCACTCAGGCTGACCCCATCAAGCATGACCTGCTTTAGCTTCAGCTGCTCACCATGTAAAACCAGTGGCGGCCTCACGGCGGCCTCTAAGTCACTCGCAACAAAGTCAATTTTTGACTCTACAACGGTCTTTTCAGCGTATAATTTGAAACACAGTGCTACTCGCTCAATGCGGTAGTCAGGTGCGAGATAATCTTGCAGTAAGATTGCTTTTGGATTTCCATCTTTCATCATTAATTCTATTTTGCTTACAATTTGAATACGTTATTATGCCCAGCCTTCACCGGGAGACCCTTTTACTATGCTGCAATTAGCGCCCATAGTCACTCATATCGCAGGTTATCGTTTCGTGCCCGTAGAGGACACGCAAGCCACTCTATTAGAGATTGAGGGGTTTTCACACGGCCTAGGCATTCTAGGTACTGTATTTTTAGCCAGCGAAGGCATTAATATCAGCATTGCTGGCAATCTACTCGCTGTCCTCAGCTTTCGCCAACGTCTGGATCAAGACCCACGTTTCTGTAACATTAAGTTTCATGAAACCTATTGTCAGAAGATTCCTTACAGCAAGCTTAATTTTAAGACTAAAAAAGAGTTGGTGCCATTAGGTGTTGAAAACGTCACCACCACCGACTCTGAACAGCAGTATCTGAGCCCCGTAAAACTAAAGCAATGGTTAGATGAAGGGCGAGATTTTAATCTCATCGATATGCGCAACACATTTGAATATGAGATCGGTAGCTTTGCCACCGCGAAGCACCTTAACCTGAAGAAATTCAAAACCTTAAAACAACGCCATGACGAGGTTTCAGCCTTAGATAAAGATAAACCCATGGTGACTTTCTGCACCGGTGGTATCCGCTGTGAAAAAGCAGCGCCGTATATGCAAAGCCAAGGCTTTACAGAGGTTTATCAGTTAGATGGCGGCATCATCGAATATCTACGCCAAACAGGGGGCAGTCACTGGCAGGGAAACTGCTTTGTTTTTGATGAACGCATCAGCATAGACAGCCAGCTGCGCACCCAGCCAATGCAGCTCTGCCTAGAATGCCAAGTCTCATTGCATGCGGAAGACAGCGCTTTTGTTAATGCCACTGATGAAACAGGGTCTGCTGAGCCCATGGCTGAGTTATGTCTGGCCTGTCAACAACGTAAGCAGGTAGACCATGGCTCTGTTTGATTTCTGTCTCAATTTAACCAGCAGTCAGTTCAAAGATGATCAGGCGCTGGTTCTGGAACGTGCACAACAGGCGGGGGTTAGTCACTACCTCATTGCTGGATCCGATCTTGCTGACAGCGAACAAGCTGTTGAACTCTGCACTCAACACCGGCATAACTTATATGCGACGGTTGGTGTACATCCACATAACGCTAAAAGCTGGCAGGCTGATACTCGCGCCGCTTTAGAGACCTTAGCTGCGCGCAGTGAAGTACTCGCGATTGGTGAGGCTGGCTTAGATTTCCACCGCAACCTCTCCACAGAAGCACAACAAGAGCATGCTTTTAGAGAGCAGATCGAACTGTCTATTCAGTCTGATCTACCGTTATTTCTGCATGAGCGTGATGCGCATGATCGCTTTCGCGAAATTATTAGTGAATACCATAGTCAGCTCAACGCCACCGTGGTGCACTGCTTTACCGGCGACCGCAGGGCCTTAGAATGTTACATCGAGATGGGCTTTTATATTGGCATCACGGGTTGGATCTGTGATGAGCGAAGAGGTAAGCACCTGCATGATCTGGTCTCTTTGATTCCACAGGATCGACTCTTAATAGAGACCGATGCGCCCTATCTACTGCCACGCAGCCTGCGACCAAAACCAAAAAATCCACGTAATGAACCCTGTCATCTGCCACATATCGCAGAGCATATTGCCCGCCATCGCGGCGATGACACACTGGCACTTTGCCGTTACAGTATGGATAACGCACACCGCTTTCTTGGACTCACAGAAACAGGGTACGATGCCTTGTCTAAAAAGTCATAAGAAGATCATCACCTGAGTAAACATTAATGCAAGTACAAAACCGCATCACCAGCAAGTTAGAAGAAGCCTTCTCACCGCAGCACTTAGAGGTGCTTAACGAGAGTAACAAACACAATGTACCGCCCGGGTCTGAATCACATTTCAAATTAATTGTTGTCTGTGAGTCTTTTCAAGGTGAGATGTTGATTAAACGTCAACGACAGATCAACCAACTCTTGGCAGATGAGCTAGCGAATGGTGTGCATGCACTCTCTATGCATACTTATACGCCAGCAGAATGGGCTGAAAAGAATGGACTCAGCCCGAAATCACCGCCCTGTCTTGGTGGCGGAAAGTAAATGGCTAATCACTCTAGAAATGTATAATGAATTCGTCAGCAAGCTAATCGATTTACGCGTTGAACATGCCAACCTAGACACGGCCATCATCGCCTTAGTGGCTAGCCCGCATAGTGATGAACTGCAGATTAAACGCCTAAAAAAACGCAAGCTGGCCATCAAAGACGTAATCACTCGAATGGAATCTAAGCTGATTCCAGATATTGATGCCTAGTCTCTCTAGTCAGCGAGAGTGCTGGTTTCTAGTGCTGCCACAGTTTCTAGTGCGGCCTGCATATCTGCAGGCGAAATAGGCAGACTGAGCTCGGCATCAAAATTAAATTGCTGCCTTAAGGTCGACAGGTGGTTTTCAAACTCTTTTTCATAAATGACGATGCATTTTGCATTCTGTTTCTGAATGCCTGCAATAACCGACTCTAGATTACTCAGGCGATCACGAAAGGTATGTTGATAATTAAACTCTGCAACAACAACATCATAGTGTGTGCGTTTAAGTCGTGAGATCGCTTTGCGCGTGGTGATCTCTTGTGTGACTTCATAACCCATACTCTTATAGAGCTCTGTAAAGTCCTCATAACCACCAAGCTCAATCACTGAGAGTAATTTTTTCACTGCTACACCTATTAGTATCGCGTCGTACGTAAGCTGCGATCCGCTAGACGTGTTATCTCGCCATGATGCACCTTGAATTCACCAGCCTTTCTATCAGCAAAAAACAGTTCTAAGGTTTCATTAATCACCGGAAAGGCAAGTTCATCCCAAGGAATATCTGCCTCTGATACAAACTCAGTTTCTAAACTTTCTATACCTGGGCTGGCTTCTGGCTTATCAAGCTGAGCGCGAAAAATCATATAAACCTGACTAATATGCGTTAGGTTATAGACGGTAAATAAGGACATCTCGGTGACAGTCGCCGTCGCTTCCTCATAGGTTTCACGAGCCGCACCCTGTTGCACTGTTTCATTATTTTCCATGAACCCTGCCGGCAGAGTCCAAAGCCCTAAGCGCGGCTCTATGGCGCGCTTACAGAGTAAAACCTTGTCCTCACAGGTCACCACACAACCGGTAACAATCTTTGGGTTTTCATAGAAAATAGTGTCGCAATCAGGGCAACAAAAACGCGCCCGATTATCGCCATCAGGAACCTTAGATTGGATTTTATCTGAACCACAGTGACTACAGAATTTCACAGGCCTTCTCTCAAAACTAGAGGCAGACGCTATCGCTAAAAAAACAGCTGACAGCGTCGCCAGTCATTAAACGTCGCAGACAACAGCGCGTTTTGGATCACGAATCCACTGACTCCAAGAGCCGATGAATAAGCGTGCAGGCTGGTAGCCAGCAATCTTTTGTGCCAAAAGGTTATGGCATGCCGTCACACCTGAACCACACATGTTTACTAGCTGAGCGACATCACCTTCTGGGATAACACCAGCAAAACGCTGCTGCAACGCTTCCGCAGATTGAAACTTGCCTTCGCTTGTGAGGTTGCCACCAAAAGGTAGGCTCTGCGCACCGGGCACATGCCCTGGCACAGGATCGGTTTGCTTATCTTTACCGGTAAAACGATCTGCAGGTCGGGCATCAACCAGAGTGATTTCCGCAGCGGCTAGTTGTGTTTCAACACTGTCTACATCCATTACCCAAGCAGCATTCACAGCCGCCTGAAAATCACCTGCAGCATAGCTTGGTGCATCAGTCACCAAGTCCATACCTGCTTCCTGCCATGTCTTCAAACCACCATCTAGCACGGCAACATTCTCATGACCTAACCAACGTAAAAGCCACCATAAGCGTGAGCCAAAAGCTCCAAACATATCGTCATAAGCAATTACTTGAGTCTCTTTATTAATACCCCATGCTCGACATTGTTCAGCTAAAACTTCAGCCTCTGGGATCGGATGACGGCCTGATGTTTCTGTCATTGCTGAAGATAATTGAGTATCCATATCAGCGCGCTGTGCACCGGCAATGTGTCCTGATTGATAGGCTTTCAAGCCACCTTCTGGATCTTTTAAACTGAAGCGACAATCGAATACACGTACATTGTCGTTACCGACAATCTGTGCCAGTTCCTGTGCTGAAATAATAGTATTAAACGCCATGCTTATCCCCTACTTTTGATACGTTGACCTAGAGCCTGTCTAAATCAATCTTGGATCTGATAGGACTCGTTCTGTTGAGCCCCAAGCTGCACATAAGCTCAGAGCAAATCGCTCTGAGCAGTGATAATAATTAAAATGACTTTAACACAATAAAATGACTTTCAAAGTGAGCCTGTACTAGAAAGGCTTAGTCTTTAGGTAGACCCGCTAAACGTCGGTCACCTTGGATAATCTCACCCTCTGGATGCAGTAATGACATGTATTCGATGCGACTGCCAAACTCTACTGCAACACCGATATAGCGATCAGTACCGTTGATACTGAATTCAAACACATAGAAACGCCTCAGCCCTATTCTTCCTGAGCGTGCCCGTGCAAAGCGCATTTTGCTCTGATGGATCGATTGATCCAAGAACTGCACACGATTGCCTTCACTGAATTCACGGCAATGCGCTATGGCAAACTCACGCGAGCGTGCGCCATCCAGCCAAAGCCATACTAGTAGTCCAACAATCGCTAAGGTCAGTAAGACATCCATCGCTGCGCTATCGCCCTAAGTTTTAATCAAGTGCCGTAAAAATCTGGTCACGAATCTCATCTACCAGACCAATACCATTAACCTTAATATACTTTGGTGCTGCAGCAGAATTCTCGGCCGCCCACTCAGAGTAATAACCAATTAATGGTTCTGTTTGCTCATGGTAGACACGCAAGCGTTCACGCACGGTATCTTCGGCGTCATCGACACGTTGCATTAAGTCCTCACCGGTTTCATCATCTTTATTGGCAACCTGCGGCGGGTTATAGATGAGATGATAACTACGCCCTGAGGCAGCATGCACTCGACGGCCACTCATACGTTTAATAATTTCATTATCATCGACATCAATTTCAACCACCGCATCTATTTCAACACCATCATTCTTTAATGCCTCAGCCTGCGCAATGGTGCGTGGGAAACCATCAAATAAGAATCCATTAGCACAATCATCTTCTGCAATACGCTGTTTCACTAAACCGATAATAATGCTGTCAGAAACCAAACCCCCGGCATCCATCACTTGCTTTGCTTGCACGCCTAGAGGTGTGCCTTCTTTAACCGCTGCCCGTAACATATCGCCCGTAGAAATCTGAGGAATGTCATAACGTTGTTTGATGTGGTTTGCCTGTGTGCCTTTACCTGCACCCGGGCCGCCTAATAAGATTGCACGCATTAGTTTATACTCCAGCGGTTAGCGGATTAATTAAATCGGTAGCTCAACATTTTACATATATCCGCAAGGCTACCCATGCTGATATCAAACGCAACTCATACATTATGACCAAAATCACTGACTTTGACGCTATTGAAACGCAGCAAATACAGGGCCACATCGATCAACGCTGGCCTGATGAGGTCATTGCTATAGAAATTGCTGATGTCGAATTGGAATTAAACGAGATTAACGCCGAAAGTGCATCCTACCCAACCGTGGTATGGCAAGCCGAAGATTGCACCTTTCTGCTTATCAAGGCGGCTAAAGACGAATTCCGAGGACTGTTTTTTTACGAAGATAACCAGCATTTCTCCACAGATCAACACTATTTTACCGAAATTAATCATTGCGTCATTACTCTGATACAGACTCAAGCTGAATTCGCCGATGCCGCGAAAGCCTAATTAATCTGTAGCATTGCCTTATTTTATTACGTACGGAATCAATTCAATATGACTAAAAAGAATGCCTTTTATGCTCAATCAGGTGGTGTCACCGCCGTTATTAATGCCACTGCCTGTGGCTTGATTGAAACTGCCCGCAAACATAAAGATGTCATCGCCAAGGTGTATGCCGGCCGTAACGGTATTATTGGTGCCCTAACCGAGGATCTCATCGACACCTCAAAAGAATCAGCGCGCGCTATTGCGGCCTTACGCCATACACCATCAGGTGCTTTCGGCTCCTGTCGTTATAAGTTGAAGAGTGTTGAAGAAGATCGCGCTCAATATGAGCGTTTAATCGAAGTCTTTAAGGCGCATAACATTGGTTACTTTTTCTATAATGGCGGTGGCGACTCACAGGACACCTCCAATAAAGTCTCACAGATCAGCAAGAAAATGGGTTACCCAATCCAATGCATTGGTATCCCAAAGACTGTGGACAATGACTTACCAGTGACTGATAACTGCCCGGGCTTTGGCTCGGTAGCAAAATACGTTGCCGTCTCTATTCGTGAGGCCGGCTTTGATGTCGCCTCAATGGCTAAGACCTCTACCAAAGTATTTGTGATGGAAGTAATGGGCCGGCATGCCGGCTGGATTGCGGCGGCGGGAGGCCTAGCGGCTGAAAATAAAGGGGATGCGCCACATATTATTATCTTCCCAGAAGTCGCCTTTGATCGTAAGGCATTCATGCTTAAGGTCAAACAGTCGGTTGCTGATTATGGTTATTGCGCCATCGTCGTCTCTGAAGGCGCGCATTATGCCGATGGTACCTTCCTCGCTGATGCGGGCAATACTGATGCCTTTGGGCATAAACAATTAGGCGGTGTTGCTCCGGTGCTGGCGCAGATGGTCAAAGATGAGACGGGCTTTAAATACCATTGGGCGGTGGCTGATTATTTACAACGCTCAGCGCGCCATATCGCCTCTAAGACGGATGTTGAGCAAGCCTACGCGGTTGGCAAGGCTGCTGTAGAGTTAGCCATTGCTGGTGAAACAGCAGTCATGCCGACTATTGTCCGTAGCTCAAACAAGCCTTATCGCTGGAAAATTGGTAGTACGAAACTTTCACGTGTTGCCAATGTTGAGAAAATGATGCCAAAAAGCTTTATTAGTAAAGATGGCTTTGGTATTACACAGAAGTGCCGTGATTATCTAGCGCCCTTGATCAAGGGTGAAGATTACCCACCGTATAAAAATGGTCTACCTCAGTACGTCACGCTCAAGAATGTCGCTGTGGCAAAAAAACTCAGCGATGAATTCATCCCCTGAGACCTTAAAAATCAGATGCGCGTTGGGTGATCGTCATTCGCCCACGCTCATGATTTATTGAAAGCTGACCTAGAAACGACATCCCGAGTAATATTTCTTCGCCTTGCATGTAGGGGTTTATACTCGCCTGCACATTTTGTAAGGTGATCTCACCCAAACTAATAGTACTCAGGCGTGTGGCGTAAACCGTAATCACTCCGTTCGCCGTATTTGCCTTTATTTGCCCCCCTCTTTTTAAGCCTAGCCGCTCAGCAACCGCAGCTGGCACGGTCACATGACTGGCCCCAGTGTCCACTAAAAAGCGCACTGTACCGCCATTAATTCGCCCTTTTGCAATATAGTGCCCTGAGGCACCGCTACGTAAAACCACCTGTCGATCACCAGCCACCGATACCTGATTAACGACGGCTTCCTCGGTATCACGCTTCTGCTCTAAGAATTTAGAAAAAAGCATCGTCAGCAGCACAAGAATGCCAATCCAAGCCAGCGAGATCATCCAGCGCCCTAAGCGGGTAGCAAAATCGTTTGGGTAAGCCATAGTTATTTCGTTATAAGTGTCCCTTCATTGTAGTGACATGATCGAGAATTGCGATCTTTCTAGCTGCACAACACCCTGTACTAAAGTGCTTTTTTTTGTGAATAACTAAGCTATACAGAATTACCTATATAAGTTTGTCTAATTTATTCAATCGGAGGGATTACGTTTGCAGGCGAATCTGGGATAATCATTCCTCTGTGCGAAATAATTCACGGCTAGACACCGATTGAAGACACGCAGATTAGTCGAAACTAGCGCCACTAGTGCGCTCAAATTCCTTGGAGTCAAAAATGGGATTATTTGGATTTGGTAAAAGCAAAGAAAAAAAAGCCGTTGCCAGCAAGAATGACAACTTCGCACTCAGCGGCCCAAATAACGCAAGCAGTGCTCGTTGCATTATGGCAGCAGCAGTTCGTGGAGTCGCTTTAGAACTAGACTTAGGTGATGGCAAAAATTTAGAAATGTCACATGGCCCGGTCAAGCTCAACAGCGAAAATGCAATTTACACCTACCTTGATGTCAAAGGTGATGGTGCTCCACTGCGTCCGAAAAAAGCACGTCACCTAGGTGACCAGAATTATTGGTTAGCCGTTGCTAATGAATTACTCGACAACAACCTACAGATAGAGACCATATTACGCCGCATGGATGAAATCCTTGCGACTAATGACTATCTCGCTGGCCCAATTACACAGGCTGACGGCCCGGTTGCTGCTGGTGTTTTACATCTAAAGAAAGCCGGTAGTTGCCCACAGGGTCTGAGCCATGTTGATGCCTGGTTAAGCCGAGTTGAGCAGATAGTCCCTGAAGGCATACGTGCAAACGTAATGTCTCAAGTTAGCTAATCCTATTCACGATAGAAACGAAATTTATTTAAGAGGAAACCTCCATGGATTTATTTGACCAACGCGCAGCAGGTGATGCCGATGCGGGCGAATACGGCCTTTCTGGTGAAATGAAGAAAACCCAGTACGTACTTCAACTATTAGGCGCTGCCTATTGTGCCGACACACTAAAATGTATTTTAGTTGCTGCAGAACAAGGTATGGAAATGAATACCGGCACCATCAATATTGCTGATGGTGAGAATCAGTCTGCAGATTTTATTGCAGTTTCCGAATTTGGCATGTTACCGGCACTCAAAGAAAATGACTTTTTCAGCTATGGCGTAAAGTCGATTACTGAATATGTCAATGCACGCGGACTAGGCTTCTCACTGATTCCTAAAAACGTGACCCAAGCAGCTGAGCAAGATGATTGCTGTTCAACTGCACGTAATCAAGCCGGCCCACATGTTTCGGCAATCGTGCAAGAAACCTTAGTTAAGTCAACGAATGATGCCGCCATTATTGATGCCGCAAAAGTTGCCTTAGCACCGTTATTAGATGATCTAGAACAACGCTTAGCGAAGAATAAATTCATCGCAGGTAAAAACTTCTCACTCGCTGATATTTACTGGATGGCTCATCTCCACCTACTTAGCCTAACACCTGCAAACGATCTTATTGAGCAACACACCAAGATCAAAGCATGGATGGAAACACTGCGTGCTAAAAAGAGTAACTGTGGTCAAGCATTAATTGCTACCAGCTTATTACCGACAATCGCTGATATCCAAAGCAATACTATTAAGGACATTGTTATTACTGACTTCTAGTCGACATAACATCCAAAAAAAAACGCGGCCACCTTTGCAGGCGCCGCGTTTTTTTGCTCTAAATTTAGCTATTAACTAGCGGCTAGAACATTTCA
>TARA_B110000977_G_C11091338_1_pt1 | contig 15499 bp, 9 predicted proteins | sample TARA_B110000977 | Tara Oceans TARA_B110000977 (sample SAMEA4397798) | marine metagenome | biome: Polar Biome; feature: [SRF] surface water layer (ENVO:00010504); material: water (ENVO:00002006), including particulate matter (ENVO:01000060) such as... | depth 5 m | reverse complement strand
AAATAATTGATGATAATTCCGAAGGTGTTGTATTCATAGACTCATAGGTCACATCATAATCAGGCTCGTTGGTTGGCGAAATAGCAGTGACACCAACGCCGTAGCGCGATTGCATTCCATTTATAAAAGCGACCAAAAATTCGCTATATTCATCCTCTCCGCCAGCAATTAGAGTACCACCATTGTTGTGTGTTCCATTGGTTTTTAACCATGCTGGTCCACTATTACAATTTCCAATGACGTGGTCAAATCCGTTAGCACTAAGATCAAAAGCATTATTTAGGGCTTCACCAATATATTTTGTTGCATTTGCACTGGAATTACTATCGTATCGCGTCCAATTCAGTGTAGAAGAATTTAAATTAAAAGGATCATCATTATCATTTGGATCCTCAAGATCATGATATACAAAAAATCGAATCATGTTCGCTTCTAAATTCTGAAATGCATGGGCTTCAATTTGTTCACGCATAGTATCCTCCAAGGCATACAAATGCTCTGTTCTTCTCTTTATGCCTGAACCAAAACCATCAACTGTTTGATAGGTCATAGCTGGGTTTAATGATATCGTTTGACCCGCAACAACATCAACTTCATCTATATAATAAGTTATTCCTGATGACATATACCAAAAGCTCAAGCGATTTAATTCTGCAGAATTAGTTACGGTAAAACTATGGGTATATTGCTGCCACTGTTGAGTAAGACTTTGGTCAACTCCTTGATAGCTCCCAGCAACTTCGGATTGAAAGACCACTTTGAGTTTGGCAGAAGCCGAATTTGCTTTAGCCCAAAAACGAACTGTATACGTCTCATTGGCTTCCACTTGGAATAAATAATCGCTATGGGTTTTTACATGCCATCCATTTGTTCCCAAGGCTATGATTTCACTTTTTTGAGCTTTTGTACTTCCTGAAATTAAATTTTCAGTTTCAATTGAATAGTTTGCCTGACCACCATTCGTTTGAAAATTAGACCAAGAACTAAAACTATTGGTTTGAGGGGCTATGGTTTCCAACGCAGCATTGGCGATAGGTAATTGATTTTGGGCATTCGTTAAGAGTGCCCAAAATATATAAACAACTAAAAAAAGTTTATTCAACTGAAAAAAATTATCTTATTAATTAATCAATTCATTGGTGTTAATTTCTGTGAGCGGTAGTGGTAAATACATCACTTGGCTTGGATCAGTACTTAAAGTCAAGTCTAAACTGTTGAAATTTAAGTTTGAGTTGGTATTATGTGGGATGATTATATTGTTTAAAAAATAATCGAACCCTCTACGACGGTTATTGTGCGCATCTTCACCTTCACCAATAAGCTCATATCTGTATTCTTTCATTATTTGATCTCTGAAATCAGATTGACTTGCACCAGCATAAACGGTATTATTAACTCCAGCTCTATTTAAAACCTCAGTAACGTAAACTAGTTGTTCTCCATTTTGAAGTTCATTTGAAATTTCCGAAAGCATCAATAATAATTCAGCATATCTGTAAACAACAACATTTTTATCATCATACTGATTACTGTGCGTCAAATCTTTAACAGCATATTTAAAAAGATATGGATGTGAGTTTCTGAAATTTCCTCTAGATCTTGAAGGATAAACTTTTGAAAGAGAACCAAACCAATTATTATCAGGGTTATTATTAGTGTACTCACTAATATAAGTTCCTGCTAGTCGAGAATCGCCTGGATAAGTTGCTGCATGATCGTCATAAATGTCTGCATTTACGGTGAACCAGCCAAAATTTTGAGCGGCTTTGTAATTATTTGGTGTATAATTTCGACCCATTTGAGAGTTCGAAGCCACTTGACTGATTTGCAGTTCAAATATTGATTCAGAACTGTTTTCACTTTCTAATGTAAATAACGAAGCGTAATCAGAAACTAAACTGTATTGACCATAAACTTGTATCGCATGATCATATGCCATTTGCCAAAAATTTAACTCTGAAGACATGCTGTCTGGTACTAACTGTGGATTGGTCGCAAGTGTCATATACACCTTAGCAAGAAGCATATGTGCAGCATAATCTTGAACATAGCCAAAACCGCTAGCACCATTCATGTTCTCGACTGCGAATTCAGCATCCGTTATTATTTGAGCATAAACTTCTTTGGCGGTTGACAGCCCGATCATGAAGTTTTCTGAAGAAGGAAGCTCTGTCCAAAGCGGAACATCACCAAACAAGCGAACTAATGAAAAATAGGACCATGCACGAACGAAATGGACTTGACCAGACACATCATTAAAAAGCAATTCATCACCAGAAGCAATCGAAGGGTCTAATACAGGAACATTTGAAATTGCAGCATTTGCTCTTGAGATGATTGTGTACAACCCCGCCCACATAGCTGCAACATCAGCTTCATTTTCTGTAGGCTTGAGCGAAAATAAATTTTTGTTATTAGGGTTGTTTATATTCCCTCCTTGCTTTCTGGTATTAAAAAAACCAGAATATCCATTGATAACAAAAAGTCTTCTTTCTTGAGCATTATAAGTTGTTAATGCCGCATAAATTCCATCAAGTGTAGAGACAACAATTTCTGGATCACTATAAACACTATCATCCAAAAATGGGGGGTCTTCATCTAAAATACAAGAGGAAAAAACAGCAAAGGCAAATAAAAATAATATTTTTAAATCTTTCATCATTTTATATTTTAAAAGTTAATATTTACACCAAAAGAAATATTTCTGGCATCTGGTGATCCGTTCCAATCGACTCCATTTCTTAATCCGTCATAAGAAAAACTAGAGATTTCTGGATTGTACCCACTATAGTTGGTCCAAACATGTAAATTTTGAGCCGTTACAAATATGTTAAAGCGTTCAAATAATTTAGTGTTTTCAACTGGCAAATCATATCCAATAGTCACATTATTCAATCGAAGGAAACTTCCATCTTCAATAATACGATCCGTAATGGCGGTGTCTCCAACTGTATTATATCCAATTCTTGGATGCGTATTTGACGGCGCATCAGCACGCCATGCGTTGGAATATGCATCGCTCGTTATATTTTGAAACTGTCCTCCAGCATTTCCAATGGTGAGTAAGTTTCCATTGGCAATATTATTTCCTTGAACTCCATTAAAAAGCATGCTTGCATTAAAACGTTTGTATCTAAAATTTAAATTAAACCCATAAATAAAATCTGGATTCGGGTTTCCGATAAATGTTCTATCATCTTCATTAATTAATTCATCTCCATTTTGATCTACAATTCTTACGTCACCTGCTGAAATACCGTCGTTGGGGTAACGTATATCATCGGTTGATGGATCGTTATCATGGTCATACAACACGTCATAATTGGGGTCATATATCGCAGAATTTCCATTTGGTAAAACATCACCTTGTTGATAAATTCCATCTGTTTCAAATCCATAAAACAAACTCGACTCCTCTCCTTCTACAAACACATTTGCTGGAGATTGAAAAATTTGTCCACGACTGATATTGTTCCCGTAAAAGAAGGAACGTTGTTCTGCTGCACCATCGATGTAAAAATCATCTACTGGAACACCAAGAGACTCAATTTTTGTTCGATTGAATGCTATATTACCGCCAATAGATAATTCCATATTATCATTGGAAATAACATCAAAGTTTAGGGCTAATTCTAATCCTTTATTAGAAATATTTCCCTTATTAATCAATATGTTACTGTATCCTGAAGATGTTGGGATAGGAATGTTTTGAAGAAGATCTTTAGTTGTTTTATCATATATATCAATAGTTCCTGAAATTCGTTCATTTAAAACTGAAAAATCTAATCCAAAGTTAAGTTGTTCGGTTGTTTCCCATTTTAAATCTGGATTTGCGATATTATTTAATAACACAGGAATGGATATCCCATTTGTTGGAGTCCCATATTGAACGTCAGAACTTATGCCGTAGTTTGAAATTGTTCCATAAGGGCGAATTCCGTGATTACCGATTTGACCCCAACCAGTTCTAAGTTTTAAATTATCAACAAAATCAATGTTATCCATAAAGCTTTCGTTGCTTAAATTCCAAGCGAACGCAAATGATGGGAAGATACTATAACGGTTATCTCTAGAGAACTTTGACACACCGTCGCGTCTAAAAGAAGCTGTAATCACATAGCGGTTTGCGTATGAATAATTTAATCGGCCTAGATAAGAGAATACTTGCTGTTTAGAGTCAAGATATGTCAGAGGGGTTGTAATGACTGATCCAATATAGGGTTGTTCAGTAGTTAAAGCTGTTGTGAAAAAGTCTTCAACTGCATAAACGCTATTTTGAATATCTCTTACATCATAAGTAACTCCAACAGTAGCATTAATTCTGTGTTTTCTGTTAAATGTCCGGTTGTATCTTAATAAGTTATTGACTTGAAATGTTGTTGCATCCAAACCAGAGACTTGAAGTGCACCGTTGGCATTATTCCCCTGGAAAGTTGTTTTACCATAAAAACGTCTTCTATCTTTGATTCTTACATTTCCTCCTGTTCTAAATTGATAGCTCAATCCTTTAATTGGGAGTTTATACGTTAATGCGATTGAACCTATAAAACGTTTTTCCTTAGAAATATCAGAAAAATCATTAATCCAAGAATAAGGATTTGATGTTCCTAAATCTTCAACAAAATCGTCTAAACCGGATGAGAAAAGTGGTCTAAACACAATAGCACTGCGTATAAAACTCTGGTTTGAGCTTCCAATTAAGTCGCCTGATTCTGCAAAATCTGTTTCAGTAAAAAAAGCAGTAGCTGATGCTTGTAGTTTTAAATTTTTGTTTAAATCTTGTTTTAAGTTAATTCTTAAATCACCTGATTTTACACTAGAATTTGCAACAATACCGCGTTCATCAGCAATACCACCAGAAATATAATAATTACCATTATCACTTCCGCCAGATGCTGATACTCCAAATCTTTGGCTTATAGATTCTTTGTATACTATGTCTTGCCAGTCGAATGATTCTAGAGGTGTATCTCCAATCGTTTGCGTACTCGTAAAAGTAGGGTTGGCGTCTGTACCAGCGCCAACTGTTGTATATTGTATTGGAGAAACTTGATTACCATCAATAACGAAAGGTACTCTGTCCTCAATGTCAGGGTTTGCATCACTGTATGCATTATTAACTGGCCAAGACTCATTTTGATACATCGCATAGCCAACACCATCTAGCATGTCATATTTTTTTCGGATGCTACGAACAGAACTACTGTGGAAAGTATTAATTTTAATATTTCCTTTTTCACCTTTTTTGGTAGTAATAAGTACAACGCCATTTGCACCACGAGAACCATAAATAGCAGTTGCAGAAGCATCTTTCAAAACCTCAATACTCTCAATATCTCTAGGGTTAATTCCTGTAAGTCCGTTTTGGGATTCTTGACCAGAATTACCAATTCCACCTGCGGGTAATACATCTTCTCCAGCAGAAGCTATAATGATTCCATCTACAACATACAAAGGTTCATTATTACCTCTTAAACTATTGGAACCTCTAATACGAACACTCACCCCAGAACCCAAAGCACTTGAATTTTGCAACACTTGAACACCCGCTGCTCGACCTTGTAAAAGCTGATTAATTCCTGTGGTTTGATTGGCTATATTCTCTTCTATATTAACAGAACTTATAGATCCTGTAACATCTTTTTTAAGAACAGACCCATAACCAATAATGACCACCTCATCCAATTCAGCTGTGTCAATTTCCATGGCTAAATTTACTGTTGTGGAAGAAGTAACATCTACCTCAATGGTTTGAAATCCAACATAAGAAAAAATTAAAATTCGTTTTGGATTGGATTCAATGTTAATGGCAAACTCGCCATCAAAATTGGTGACAGCACCTAAATTATTGGTTCCTTTAACCTGAACTGTAACTCCAGGAAGCGGAAATCCTTGGTCATCATTGACCACCCCTGTAACTGTTTTTGATTGTGCAAAAATTGCTAGTGGAAATAGCAAGATTACAATAGAAATTTTGAATTTATTTTTCATTTGAGATAAAAATTGGTTGGTAAATAATTTTAGTTATATTTATTATTCAATTTGAACTTTGTCAAAATTATTCAAATCAATGCGACATACTTGACACAAATGTGTAATTGTATATAATTTTTGAAGCACGGCTAAAAATTATTTTGTAATAACATTCAATATTTTTCAAATTAATTGATATTTACAAACCCAGCCTTTCATTAATTTTTCTAAAAATTAAAAGCGATGCGCGTAGGTATTATTTTATACTTTTTTATTTTTTTTATTTTTAGTTCAAATCCAGTTTTTGCTCAGCAAGATTATAAAAATCTAAATTTTGAATCACTAGCAGAAGAGATTGGAACAAGAGCTATTTCTTGTATAGTTAAAGACCATAAAGGAATCGTTTGGATTGGTACCCAAGGTAATGGCTTAAGTTCATTTAATGGACATGAACTTAATAACTATAAGCATATATGGGACGACAATAAAACAATTGACAACTCAGTCATTAATGTTATTTATTTGGACAGAAGTAATGATTTGTGGGTTGGAACTGAGGAAGGCCTCAACCTATACAACAGAAATTTAGAGCAATTCACTAATATACCACTTAATGAACTTAATTCAAAAATTCAGATCAAAGCCATTAATGAAACAGAAGACAACTCCCTACTTATAGGGACACACGGCTTTGGTGTTTTTAAGATTAATAAAGAATCACTTCTAAGTACAAATGTAGCAATTCAAACACAAAACAATATTAACAGCATTCAAGTTAATAGTATTAAAACTGCCGAAAGAGGTGCTATTTTAATTGGCTCAAATATAGGATTACTTAAATACAACCCCTTAAGTGACAGCATAGATTATGCTAAATTTACAACGCTTAAGGGGTCTGAAACCATTAAAAACTCCATACAGACAATTCTTACAAAAAATGATGGAAGTATATGGCTTGGAACTGTATATGATGGACTCATCGAAATTCTAACCACACCTACAAATTATTATGAATTTAAATTTTACCCAATAACTAATAAAAGGGTTTTGGCATTGGAAACGGACCTAAAAGGGGCTATTTTTTGTGGTACAGAAAACGATGGTCTTCTCATTTTAAACCACAAAAAAGAACTTACTTCATTAAAATACAATAGATCAGAACTTAAAGGGATTAAATCAAATTCTATTTGGTCTATATTTTTTGATGAAAACGAAAGAATATGGCTTGGATATTTTAATCAGGGGATAGATATCTATGATAAAGAAAATGAGCGCTTTAAAACCATAGAACACATTCCAAATAAAAATCAATCTCTCTACTCCAAATCTGTAACTGCTATTGCCCAAGACAAGCAAGGTCGTTTTTGGTTTGGAATTGATGATGGAGGCGTGGATGTCTACAATCCCAAAACTCAAAATTTTACTCATCTCATAGATCAAAACAACCCCATTGCCAAAGGTCTTACTAGCAGCAATGTTGTAACAATTTATATTGATCGTAGAGAAAATATTTGGGTAGGTACCTGGAATTCTGGGCTTTTTGTATTGGAAAAAGGAAAAAATAAATTTAAAAATATACAGGTTAAAAACAGTAATGGAGTTTTTAAATCCAACAGAATTATGAGCTTTGCAGAGGACTCTGAAGGAACTTTGTGGATAGGTAGTTTTCTAAGCGGTTTATATTCATACAATGCAGCGACAAAAACCTTTGTTCATCATCAAGAACCTGCACTTAAAGAAGAATATATAGATTCAAAAAATATTCGAAAAGTTTTAGTAGATTATAATGATAATATATGGCTTGGTACTAGAACTGGTTTATTCAAGATATCAAATATTAAAAAGAACCCAAAAGTAGAATCCTATAATGCGCTTATTAATAGAACTCTTAAAACCACTGTAAAGTATAATGTCATAACAACTCTATTTGAAGATAGAAACAAAGATATTTGGATTGGAACTGATGGGTATGGTCTTTGCCAACTAAATCCTAAAAAAAAGACTGCAAAATGGTATAATAATTCCGAAAAATTCATCTATCAATCTATTACTTCTTTTGTTGAAACAAAACCTGGAATTTTTTGGTTTACAAGCAATAATGGAATGACAAAATTTGATGTTACTAATAATAGCTTTACAAATTATAATACTCAAGACGGAATTATAGCCAATAATTTTAATAAAAATTCTGTCTACTTTTCAAAAAACGAAACCTTATATTTTGGGTGCAATAGAGGAATTAATTATTTCAATCCAAATTCAATCCAAATAAATTCAGATGCACCAGAAGTATATATCTCAGATTTTAAACTTTCAAACAAAAGTATAAAACCCAACGAAGAAAATTCTCCATTAAAGAAAGTTATAGCAGAAACTTTGAAACTGCAACTAAATCATGATCAAAGTTTTTTAACAATAGATTACTTTGGATTAAGTTTTACACGTACAAAAAATCTAGAGTATGCATATTATCTAGAGGGATTTGAACCCAGTTGGAACTATGTTGGAAAAACCCGAAATGCTACCTACACAAACATTCCCCCAGGAAGCTATAATTTCAAAGTAAAAGCAGTAAATTCAGATGGTATTTGGAGCAATAGCCATACTTCCTTAGAGATAGAAATTCTGCCACCATGGTGGAAAACCAATCTAGCTTCATTATTATTTTTAGTGATTTTTCTTAGTACTATTTACTATATTTACAGATACCTAAATATTCGTGTAAAAGATCGACTGGAAATAAAAAGAGAGCGAGAAGAACGAAAACAACTTGAAGGATTAAATGCCAAAAAAATTCAATTCTTTACCAATATCTCTCATGAATTTAGAACTCCTTTAACGCTCATCTTAAATCCCTTGGAAGATATCATAAACGACCCTAATTTGAGTCTTCCTGAAAATATCAAAGACAAGCATAACATCATTTACAAAAATTCAAAACGACTTAAACGATTAATTAATGAATTGATGGATTTTAGAAAGTTACAATTTGATAAAATGGAGGTTAATGTTTCAAAATTTAATTTAATTCCATTTATTGAAGAGGTAGCGAGTCATTTTGAAGAGGAAGCCATGCAACGAAACATTCATTTAACACTAGAAAACAAAATAAATCAGCTCAATATTTGGGCAGATCCTTCAATGCTAGAAAAAATTATTTTCAACTTATTATCAAATGCATTTAAAGCCACTAGAGAACATGGCAAAGTGACTTTAAAAGTACATGAAACAGGTAATGAGATGTATTTTCCTCTCATAAAAAACAAAAAACTAATTGAGGGAATATGCATCAGTATTTCAGACAGTGGAATCGGTATAAACTCTAAAGATTTAGATAAAATATTTTCACGTTTTTACCAAGTAAAAGAGCTCGACAAACAATATTATGGAGGTACTGGAATTGGGCTTGAAGTTGTAAAAAGTTTTGTTGATTTACACAAAGGAAAAATTGAAGTTAAAAGCCAAAATAATACTGGAACTCAGTTCAAAATCTATTTCCCGAAGGGAAATGATCATTTTAACGGAAAAACGCCTCTACAGAGTTTAGAAACCAACCTAACTGAATTCGAACAAATTAATGACAACTTGGACCAGACTGATGCTGTTGAAATTAAAAAATATGAGACTAAAAAAACAATTCTAATTGTTGAAGACAATCTAGAACTCAAGAATTATGTGAAAAATGAACTTCATGAAACTTATAAAATTAAAACTGCAGAAAATGGACAAGAAGGTCTGGAAAAGGCTCTAAAGTTTATGCCAGATATGATAATTACAGATATCATGATGCCTGTAATGGATGGATTTGAATTTTGTAAAAAGGTTAAAAATGATATAAAAATCAGCCACATCCCACTTCTTATGATGACCGCCAAAGGCATGCAAGTTGACAAAATTAAAGGAATCGATTCTGGTGCAGACGCCTATATTACAAAACCATTTAACATGGGTGTTATGAAGTCACATATAAAACAACTCATCAGGAGTCGGCAAATTCTTTTTGGAAAATATTTTAACGGAATTCAAAACGAAAATTTATCGAACACAACCTCTTTAGACAAAGAGTTTATTACTAACGTATTGGAATATATTCATAAAAATATAGGAGATTCCAATTTAGGAGTTGGACACATAGCGGAAGAGCTATTTCTTAGCAGAAGTAAACTTTACAGAAAAATAAAGGCATTGACAGGTGACACGGCAACTGAATTTATTAGAAAAATAAAGTTAGAAAAAGCTAAAGAATTATTAGAAAAAACAGATTTGACAGTTAGTGAAATTTGCTATAAAGTTGGATTTTCTTCACCCTCCTACTTTACAAAATGTTTCAAAAATCATTTTGGTATAATTCCTAAAGAAATAGGACTTCAAAAATAGACTAATTTTTTACAAATTTCTTTGTTAGAATTGCTCCGTTTTCAAATTTAACTTTTGCTATATACACCCCCTCTGATAGACTTTCAACAGCAATTGATTGAGTTGCAATTTGCGTTAAAATCAAATGCCCTAGCATATCATAAATTTTAACCATTGAAATTTTATGATTCGTATTTAAATATAAATTATCTCTAACTGGATTTGGAGATATTATTAACTCTAAATTTAATGAACTTAAATTCATGCCTAGTGTGTAATCTTCTACTAACACATCAAATGCATCCAAAAAATAGACGCCAACCTCTTCACCCATTAAAACTTGAGCTTGTACACTAGTTGTATTTTGAGGAACTATATATTCAAATGAATAATAATTATATGAAGTTGACAAAGAAAAGGTTGGCGAAGCAGTGTAATTGGAATTTGTCATGCTATAGTTATCCTCAGATTTGATTCTGAGTTTAAATGATGTTCCAGATGTTGAGGATTTTGCATAGCACCCTATTGTTATTTTTTTATCTGTTAGGTCTTGTTGATAGTCAATGTTACTCAAAATGACTTTATTATAGGTGTCTGAGGCTGTAACCTGAATTCTAGCGGCATAATTTCCAGAAAAAATAGAGTTGGAACTTTCTGAAATAGAGGCCACAGCATTCCCTAGTGTAGTAAAGTTCCAACTCGATATAATACCGCATTCAAAATCGGGATTTAAAATAATTTGATCCAAAGTAGGTCCATAACACTCTGGCCATGTACCATCCGATAAAAGTGCTTCTTTTACGTCTTCAACCCAAACTCCTGCAACAGCATTTAAGGTGGTCGGATTATCAGTCCTTAAATGAATAGTTTTATTAGATTTATTGCCACTACACCATGCCGAAAATGAAAACCCTCTGTTTATGGCTTGTTCTGCGATATAGCGATGGTATTCAACTCTATCAGAATTAACAGGACCACCATTGTCCCCGTAAACTCCCGTTTGATAATTGTATCCCCCTTCATTATCAGCTCCGAATTCTCCAAGAGTTATAGGAATATTATTTGTCTCAGACCATGTTTTAACCGAATCAAAATGAGTGTTCACTGTTGATTTATCGTTAGTTGTACCCCAATTAAAATCATTATTGTTGGATGTAGACGAACTCGTGAAATTGAAAGGTATATAATAGTGAAAAGAAGCTATTAAGTTTGAATCACTATTTAAAACTTCTGTTCCAATAGCAGTTGGTGCTTGATAGGAATTTGAAGTCCCTCCCGTTATTACTATCGGGCGTGAACTGTTATTTCCACCTGTTAATCTTATGACCTCAATAATCATTAAGTTTATTTCATCCATTTCTTGAGCACTGACTTCAAAATAAGGTTCATTGACAACTTCGAAAATTAAAGTTGAGGGGTGATTTATAAATCGATTGGCAATTTGAATCCAAATGGACTTAAACTTCATTAAATCTGCTGCTCGTTTTGCCGATGTTGGATAAGCATAATTAGTGCTTTCTAAATTAAAAGTTTCCAGAAATTCTGATTTCAACTCAGCGCCATGAAAGTCAATAATAGTGTACAAGCCTTGGTCTAAGGACCAATTCACCACCGTTTCAACACGATCCAAATAAGGATCACTTACTAAATAATCAGTTATAGTTCCATTAAAATCACTAGCTGTATTTGCAGCAGTCGACCATATATCTGTTGCTCCACTCGTTCGATCTCCAAAAAAATCCATTGGCATTCTAACGTTTGAAAACCCTTCGTTAGCAACATCAATAAAATACTGTTCATATACAACAGTTGCCCAGTTGCCTTCCACTGGAGCACTTAAGGTATTACCAAGGTTTATACCTCTGCCCATTTGCTCAACAATATCCCAAGTAGAAGTTTGAGCATTAATTGAAAAAAAATTGATTATACAGAAAAATATTAAGACTCTATTTTTTTTCATGACAAAACAAAGAGGAGAACATGGCCTCCTCTGTATTTAAAATTAAATTGTTGTTTTATTTTTTAAAACTTTCACGTTCCAAGTTAATGATTTTCTGGACCTCCTCTTTATTGAATTTTGTCATTAATCTTTGACGTGTTTCTTTAGCTGCTGCTCTGTAAACTGCTTTTTTTTCATCTTCAGAAAGTCCATTGCCTTTAATTTTTTTAGCATTGGAAGCATATTTATTATACAATTCTTGTTGTAAAAACTCTGCGTCTGAATCAGAAATATCCATTTGAGAAGAAATGAGCGCAACAGCATTCTCAGCACGATTAGCTGCAAATTTATTTTCTTGTGCCTGTAAAAACAGAGCAAATAGACATAAAACTGTAGTGAATAAGATTTTTTTCATTATCTAATTTTTTATTAATTTTTGTATAATAGTGCCATCAGTAATAAAATACATTCCAGGATTTAAATTTGACACATCAACGGGTTTAGTAACATCTTTTATAGCCATGACATTCTTTCCCATTACATCAAAAATATTTAATGAAGTTGTTATGGTATGATCGTTAATGTAAAGATAATCTTGGGTAGGGTTAGGATAAAACGAAAAAGAACGCTGATAGTCTGAAGTTGATAAATTTCCTGAAGCTAAAGTATTTTCATATACTCCAGTTGACAATTTAAGTTGATCTAACTCAAAGTATGAACCAGATCCAATAACTGAATTTATTTGTATGTGGTCGATTTCTCCGTATCCAGTAAAATCATGAGTTCCAGTAACAGCAGTTGCTGTCCATGCAAAACCAACTGTTCCGTTAGTTGGGTTGTCTATCCAAATTGCATAGGTTCCATTCTCAAAGTCAAGTGTCAGACCAATATTAACATCCGTTGAGTAATCAATTGAGTCTGGACCAAAATGTCCGCCATTTTTAAAGACACCATTTGCACCATTGAATAACGACGCATTTACTTGAGCTTTACCAGCATTCCCTCCACCCCCTTCGCCGATCTTGAAGTTAGCTACAACTACATTGTTTGAATTCCTCATTCTAATTTGAAAATATGATCCGGATCCAGTAGCTATATTCCAACTCTTAAGCGCCATAGAAAAGTGTAATTTAGGTCCTGTGAAATTAAGGCCATCCAAATAAAGTGCTGAGTAAGGATTAGGGCTTCCATCGCCGCTCGTATCAGGTACAACATCAAATGTGATAGTGCTATCTTGTTCATCTCCTGTAAGGTCTGTTGAGTCAGATGTGAGATAAGCTAATGTAGTATTGGTAACAGTTAAGGAAGGATCAGTTTCTGATACTTCAACACTGTTGTTTAATTCCCAAACTGCCAAGACATTTTCTTGAGCTGTTAATTGTAATGTAATTAAAGTTAATAATAAAAAGTAAAAATTTCTCATATGATTGTGTATTTATTGGTTATTAATATTGTATTGTTTTTTTATTGTTGACTGACCCTCTAAATAGCCCAAAGAGACTAAAAAACGGTCAATTTCGTCTGTAGTTTCAATGAAATATTTTATGGGTGGTTTTGCGAAAAACGCATGCCCTTGACCTTCGTACAAAACCACATCACAACGATTATCAAAGGACTGCATTGTGGATTGGTATTTTTTAACGGTTGTGACTGGTAAAATTCTATCCTCAGTCCCTACTAGTACTATAGTCGGTGGTGCATTCTTAGAAATATTGTGCATTGGTGAAAGTGATTTGTAATCATTACCAAAACGCTTGTGCGCATATTGGTCTGGCCCTAAATCCAACACAGGGTTCAATAATACCAATGCATTGGGTTTTGAACTAACGCTTAAATCTTCGTCAGTGTTATCCCATATTTTTAACAATCCACAACTTGCTGCCAAATGCCCTCCCGCAGAGCCACCACCTGCAGTTATGGTGTTTGGATTAATCTTAAATTTATTGGCGTGTTTTCGCACATATCGGATAGCAGATTTTGCATCCTCAACAGCATCATAGGGTGTGGTACCGTGAGTATTTTTTAGTCGGTATTCTGCCGAAATGGCCACCATACCTCTAGATGCAAAATACATCGATTGACGTTTGAACGCCTTGTGACTGCCATTGTTCCAACCGCCACCATGAAAGAAAATAACAACATTATGCACTGTCTGTACATCGAAATTTTTAGGATTATAAACATGGAGTTTTAGAGTAACTCCGTCCACTATTTTATAAACTACAGCATTTGAATCTATAATATCTGGGCTAGCATGTGTATAACCTGAAAAAAATAAAATTGATAAAACTATTGTTTTTATAACTTTCATTTTCCAAATTTAATTTAAGAAAACGTTGTAGCTGAAAAATTTGAAGCAATTAATATAAAAAATGAAGAAAAAGGATAAAATTTAAATTAATCAAAAAAAAATGACAATTCTTCTTAATAATTTTAATTGATCGTCAATAATTGTTTTTTAGTTCTGAAGTTCATTTTTGATTATTTAATAATCCGGATTTGGATTTAAATCAGTATCATAAATAGATTGAAAATAAATATCTATTAAAGCATTTCAATTACCTATAATTAACAGAGAATTATTAGAAAATAATTTAGAGACGAAAACGAATTTGAGCGAACTGTTTAAATCAACAAGAGAGGGATTAATCAATAAAGTAGAAAAAATATTAAAATAAGTAATATTGGAAAAGGATTTAAAACTTCTGCCCATGAAACAACGTATTAAGCACTGTAACGTCTGCAATGTAGGTTTTCCAACAATGTACAGGATACAATACAAAAACCCTAAGGAATGGGTGCTTGTGTGCGAGGACTGCTTACTTAAAGTTAAAGCAAATAACAGCGCTTATAAATACGGTGGTACTTGGAAGAAATGAGAATTAAATTTGATTTAATTCAATTAAATCCTGACCAAAATAGTTCGATTTCACTCCCTTTGGCTCCACAAAGACCTGAATATCTTTTTGATTTACAGGTCTTTATTTTTTTTTGGGTGACAAATATCTATGAAAAAATAATAAATAAACACCCATTAGCCCTAACAAAAAACCTAACTTTTTTAACAAAAAGTAATTACATTACGATGCTAAAGAAAGTAATGGTGCATTCATCTATAAATGTATGTTTAACCTACTTAAGAGGTTTAGAAATGGCGGAATTAAAGCAAGAAGATATGCCTGTAGTTTAGTTAAAATTTTTAAACTCCTGCACTAATTCTTTTTTATAAGC
>TARA_B110000977_G_scaffold192604_1_pt1 | contig 15500 bp, 12 predicted proteins | sample TARA_B110000977 | Tara Oceans TARA_B110000977 (sample SAMEA4397798) | marine metagenome | biome: Polar Biome; feature: [SRF] surface water layer (ENVO:00010504); material: water (ENVO:00002006), including particulate matter (ENVO:01000060) such as... | depth 5 m | reverse complement strand
CCGTTGACGGGAGGATAAAAACCCTGCCTGATACAACTTCTTCGTGGGGGGATGACAAGTTACGCAGCGGCAACCGGCATAACGTCGAGCAGCTGTCTAACCATCCCAAAGTGCCCACCAAAATAAAACGTGTCATAAGGGAGATTACGCATGACCAATAAAACACTCACCGGAGCGGCGCTGCATCCAGCAGTCGACGTGTATGTCAAAGACGCGAACGCCGGCAAGCTCAGCCGCCGCGAATTTTTGACAAGAACAACTGCGCTCGGCGTGACGTCTGCTGCTGCATACGGTCTTTTGGGTCTTGAACAGCCAGCCGCAGCCGCTGGCCACGCGCAACAGGGCGGCACGATGCGCATGCAAATGGAAGTGCGCGCGCTCAAAGACACCCGTGCAACAGACTGGACACAGATTGCATTCGTTTATGCCGGTTGGCTTGAGTACCTCGTCGAGTACAACTCTGACGGATCTTTTGAATCCGCCCTTCTGGAAAGCTGGGAAGTGAACGACGATGCGACAATCTACACATTGAATGTTCGTCAGGGCGTAAAATGGAACAACGGTGACGATTTCACTGCAGACGACGTCGCACGCGTGATCAGCGATTGGTGTGACACGGCCGCTGAGGGCAACTCAATGGCGGGCCGCATGACGGCATTGGTAGATACTGACACAGGTGTTGCGGCAGAAGGCGCTATAAACGTCACTGGCCCACACCAGGTTACACTGAACTTACCAAAATCCGACATTACGTTGATTGCTGGCATGGCTGATTACCCTGCCGCTGTTTACCACTCCGGTTTTGACAACGAAAACCCGCTCAACGACATGGTTGGCACTGGCCCGTACATCTCAGAATCTCACGAAGTGGGTGTTAAATCCGTTCTCGTGCGTAACGAGGGCCACGAGTGGTGGGGCTACGCAGAAGGCCGCGGCGCTTTCCTTGATCGCATTGAATTCATCGACTATGGTACGGACCCATCTGCTTGGGTTGCAGCCGCTGCCGCTGACGAAATCGACATGACATACGAGACCGTTGGCGACTTTGTCGAAGTGTTCAAAAGCATCGGTTATGAAGAGTCCGCAATCGCATCCGCATCAACAATCGTTGTGCGTCCAAACCAAGCAGCAGAAGTTGATGGCGTGATGCCCTACGCTGACGTCCGCGTCCGCAAGGCGATTGCAATGGCAGTAAACAATGAAGTCTGTCTTGAGCTTGGCTATGCCAACCAAGGTGTGGTTGCTCGCAACCAACACGTTGGTCCAATGCACCCGGAATGGGCTGATGTGCCCGCGACGGCCTACGATCCAGAAGGCGCACTTGCCTTACTAACCGAAGCTGGCATGGCTGACTTTGAGATGGAAATCGTGTCCATCGATGACGACTGGCGCAAGAACACAACTGACGCCGTAGCCGCACAACTTCGCGACGCAGGTTTCAACGTGAAACGCACAATCATGCCGGGTTCTACATTCTGGAACGACTGGACGAAGTACCCGTTCTCCTCAACCAACTGGAACCACCGCCCGCTGGGTACTCAGGTGCTTGGCCTCGCGTACCGATCCGGTGAAGCATGGAATGAATTTGCGTTCTCGAACGCCGAATTCGACACCCTGCTGGACGAAGCAAACGCTTTGGCAGACGCTGATTCACGTCGCGTTGTAATGGAGAAGCTCCAGGCGATCCTCACGGACGAAGCTGTAACGATCCAGCCTTACTGGCGCACGATCTATCGTCACGCCAAGCCAGGCTTTGTCGGCTGGGACATGCACATCGCATACTTGCCGCACATCTATAAGATAGCAATCGCAGCCTAAGTGATATCAAGAGCTTGGGCCGTCCGAACATTCGGGCGGCCCTTTTCGATGCTACCATACGAAAAGATCGTGCTGCATGGACTGCGCGGAAAACCCAACAGGGGTACTAAATGGGACTGTTTATTCTGCGTCGCTTTGGGATCATGATCCTTACGGCACTTTGCCTGACATTTATCGTGTTTTGGTTGACCAACCTTTATCCGAAGCTCGAGGTTCTTGCCAAAACACAAGGCAACTTCCGCATGTCGGACGAGGCTGTGACCACCTTTCTGGACAATCGCGGCTATACACAGGCCCTTCCCATTAAATATGGACAATGGCTGGGCGTGCTGCCTGGTTATGTCATTGAAGGCAGCGACGGCGAAACACGAGCTCGCTGCGAACTTCGGGGACCGCCGTCAGACATCAACCCACCGCTTTCACGGTATTGTGGCATCATTCAGGGCAACTGGGGCTTTTCAACCGTGGCAAAGGTAGAAGTGTCAGACGTGCTTCCGACACGATTGGCAAACACAGGTAAACTGATGTTCTGGGTCATGCTGGTCATGATCCCTGGCGCGCTGACTATTGGTGTCCTCGCTGGTATGCGCGAAGGTTCGAAAATGGACAGATCGCTGTCCACTGTTTCAATTGTTTCAACAGCGACGCCAGAATATGTATCTGGTGTTATTTTGATCGCACTGTTCGCCACTCCTTTGTTTGGTATGCAATTTTTCAAAGGCTCAGCCGCATCGGCTGTCGACGACGCCAACTTTAACAACTTCTTTTTACCGGTCATCACCATCGCGCTGTACGGCATGGGCTACATCGCCCGAATGACCCGTGCCTCAATGACCGAAGTGATGACAGCGCAATTCGTGCGCACAGCCCGCCTGAAGGGCGTGAGCTTTCGAAATATCGTGATGAAACACGCCCTGCGCAATGCGCTTATCGCGCCGTTTACCGTCATCATGCTGCAGGTGCCCTGGCTTCTTAACGGTGTTGTCATCGTTGAAACCTTGTTCACCTACCAAGGCTTCGGCTGGGAACTGGTGCGCGCTGCGTCAAATAATGACATCGAAATGCTTTTGGGTATTTCTGTCATTTCAGTCTTCGTAGTTTTGATGACGCAACTGATATCCGACATCGGTTATGTCTTCTTGAACCCACGCATTCGCATTTCATAAGGAACTGAACCATGGACGCACTGACCTGGACAGGCTCCTTCGGGAGCACCCTCATCCCCGCACTTGCAATCGCTGTTGGCTTCTTTCTTGCAGGTATTATCCTCCAATTGATCATGACAACCTTCGCCACAGAGGTGAAATTGCAATCCAACGCAGATGGCACGCTAAAAGCGCGAAGTGGCCCGCTTGGGCAACTTGAAAAACTCAACAGCCAGATCTTTTTACTGATCTTGCTTCTTCTGGCCGCAATCATCGTGGTGTCGTGGTTTATGCCCTACGGCAAAGCAGGCATCTTGGGCGAAATCTCAAAGCGGTTCCTGCCAGTATGGACTGCGCTGATCGTGACCTTTGTGTTTTCAATCATGTTCAAACGCAAACTGGGCCTGTATGGCAAACTCTTTGATTCCACTGTTGGCATGATCGGTTATGCACTAGTTATGTTCTGGGTGTTCACTGCAATCTTTGTCGGCCTTTTCGATATGATTGCGACACATGATCCGCTTCAGCAAGTTTCGGGCCTTAAGATCAAAGAGCCAGGAACCGCGGTTCCGGACGGACAAGACGCCGAATTTTTCCCCCACTACCTTTTGGGTGGCGACAACCTCGCGCGTGATATTTTCAGCCGCGTTGTCCACGGGTCCATAATCGTGATGATCATCGCACCGCTCGCGACTGTGTTTGCCTTTATGCTCGGGATCACGCTGGGTCTGCCTGCGGGCTATTACGGTGGCAAGTTGGATACGATCCTCAGCTTCGTGGCCAACCTTATCCTCGCCTTTCCTGTCATCTTGTTGTTCTTCTTGTTGGTTACACCGGAACTTATCGACCTCGGCGTCCCCAATTACATGGCGGCTGTATTGTTCATCTTCCCGCTTGTCTTCTTTGCGGTCCTGATAAACTCGCGCTATTACACGCAGCCAAGCAAGAACACGCTCCACCTTGCATTGATCCTTTTGCCACTGATCTATGTCTATGCCGCAGGGATTTCCGAACAAGATACAGTGCTGTATTTCCTGCCTGCATCTTTCGATGCATTTACCCTCCCAAGGGAGATTTTGGTGGTCTTCGTGTCGGTGGTTTTTGTAAATTCGCCCACGGTCTTTCGTATCGTGCGCGGATTGGCGTTAGACATTAAAACCCGTGACTATGTTGCTGCGGCCCAAACCCGCGGCGAACGCCCTTGGTACATCATGCTATGGGAAATTCTGCCAAACGCACGCGGCCCGCTAATCGTCGATTTCTGCCTTCGCATCGGGTACACGACCATTCTGCTTGGTACGTTAGGATTCTTCGGACTGGGTCTTGCATCGGAAAGCCCTGATTGGGGTTCGACCATCAACGCAGGGCGCAAATTACTGTTGTTTGCCACCCACCTTGCCCTGCCACCTGCGATTGCTTTGCTGTCACTGGTGCTCGGATTGAACTTGTTGGCCGACGGCCTTCGTGAAGAAAGCTTGAAGGATTAAACCCATGGATTATGATCTGCGCAACGACGCCTTTGACGGTCCGATCCTTGAGATCGACAAACTTTCCATCTCGTTCTTTACGCGCCTGCGTGAAATTCCTGCGGTGATGGATTTTTCGGCCAAGATTATGCCAGGCGAAGCGCTTGGTATTGTAGGGGAATCCGGCTGTGGTAAATCCACTGTGGCGCTTGGGGTGATGCAAGACCTCGGAGTTAACGGCCGCATCGTCGGCGGTTCGATCAAGTTCAAAGGTCGTGAGCTTAACGAGATGACCACAGAGGAACTGCGCGACATTCGCGGATCCCAGATCGCCATGATCTATCAAGAACCCATGGCGTCGCTGAACCCCGCTATGCGCATCGGCAAACAGCTAATAGAAGTGCCGATGATCCATGAGGGCGTGACAGAAAAAGAAGCCTACGCGCGCGCACTTGAGGTTGTGACAGACGTCAAGCTACCCGACCCAATACGAATGTTGAACAGCTTCCCTCACCAGCTTTCAGGTGGCCAGCAACAGCGTATCGTGATCGCCATGGCGCTGATGTCAAAGCCGTCATTGTTGATCTTGGATGAACCGACAACCGCGCTGGACGTGACTGTTGAAGCGGCGGTTGTGGAACTGGTTAAAGACCTCGGCAAGAAATACGGCACATCGATGCTGTTCATCAGCCACAATCTTGGTCTGGTTCTGGAAACCTGTGACCGTATCTGCGTGATGTATTCTGGTGAGGCCGTGGAACGCGGCACCATTGAAGGCGTGTTCGACAACATGCAACACCCTTATACACAGGCGCTGTTCCGTTCTATCCCGCTGCCGAGTGCAGACAAAAACGCACGCCCCTTGATTGCAATTCCGGGCAATTTTCCATTGCCACACGAACGCCCTCAGGGCTGTAATTTTGGTCCGCGTTGTGATTACTTTGAGGCCGGCGTATGCGACGAGGGCTTCATCTCGATGTATCCCGCGGAAGAAGATGGTAGCCACGAAACGCGCTGCCTGAAGTTCAAGGAAATCGATTGGAACGCCCCGATTGACGTGGGCCCACAAACAGCAAAACCCGAACCGGGCCGCGTTGTTCTGAAGATGGACAACCTCAAGAAATACTATGAGGTTGCGGCGTCGGCCCTCTTTGGTGGTAAAAACAGCAAGGTTGTCAAAGCCAACGAAACCCTGTCTTTCGAGGCGCGGGAATCTGAAACCCTCGCGATTGTGGGTGAATCTGGCTGTGGTAAATCGACGTTTGCCAAAGTTCTGATGGGTTTGGAAACAGCCACAGATGGCGAAATCTTATTAGATAACAAGAGTATCAGCAATCTACCGATCGAAAAACGCGACACCAAAACCATCGCGGATGTGCAAATGGTGTTCCAAAACCCGTTTGATACATTGAACCCTTCCATGACAGTCGGGCGTCAGATCATCCGCGCGCTCGAGATTTTTAAGATCGGCAAAAATGACCATGACCGCCGTGAACGGATGCTGGAACTGTTGGATCTTGTGAAATTGCCCCGCGAATTTGCGGATCGCATGCCGCGCCAGTTATCTGGAGGTCAAAAACAACGGGTCGGTATCGCGCGCGCCTTTGCGGGTGATGCGCGGATCGTTGTCGCAGATGAACCTGTGTCAGCTTTGGACGTGTCCGTTCAGGCCGCTGTCACCGACCTGTTGATGGAGATCCAGCGCGAACATAAAACCACTCTATTGTTTATCTCCCATGACCTGAGCATCGTGCGCTATCTGTCTGACCGCGTTATGGTAATGTACCTTGGCCATGTGGTTGAACTTGGCACGACCGATCAGGTGTTCAGCCCACCCTATCATCCCTACACCGAAGCCTTGTTGTCCGCCGTTCCGATTGCCGACACCAAGATCAAGAAAAAGCACATCGTGCTTGAAGGTGATATCCCGTCCGCGATGAACCCGCCCAGCGGTTGCCCGTTCCAAACGCGCTGCAACTGGAAAGACAAGGCCGGCATGACGCTGTGTGAAACAGAAGTGCCCCCAGTGCGCATCTTGGCAGAGGGCCACCAAGTCAAATGTCACCTGTCAGATGCTGATCTTGCCGAAATGACGCCTGTGTTCGAAATGGCGGCAGAGTAAACGTCGATTGTTATCAATGAATAGGGCGTCACAGCTAATGTGACGCCTTAAGATTCAATATATCTTAACTTGAAAGGTGTGCGACCCGCTTTTCCAAAGTGAAACGCTGCATCCCGCCAGCTAAAAACCTTTGGTTTTCAGCTTCCCCAGATCACGCGGACATAATTTCGTGTCTCACGGTACGGCGGCACGCCACCGTGCTTTTGAACGGCACCTGGGCCTGCGTTATAGGCAGCGAGGGCCAGTCGCCATGATCCGAACGTGTCATATTGTTCGCGTAGATACCGCGCACCACCTTCCAGATTTTGCGCAGGATCGCGGGGGTTTACGCGAAGGTATTGTGCCGTTCCCGGCATCAACTGTGCCAGCCCAATCGCACCCGCATGAGACAGCGCATTCGGGTTCCACGCGCTCTCTTGTTGGATCAAGCGCAGAAACAAATCCTCTGGAACGCGGTTACGGGACGCCGCAGCCCGCGCCATTCCAAGGAATTGACCTCGATAATTTCCGCTATACTGCGGTCCAGTGTTCGAAGCCGCGGGGATTTCGACACGGGGCGGCTGAAGACGAATCGAATTGGCATATTGCGACGATGCCCGTCCGTCCAAAACATTGAGTTGGGAGCTAAACAGTGTCGTTCGATTGCGCGTTGAAAGACTGTCCGAACAAACGGGAATCGCCGTCCAAACAGTTGCAGCACATACAAAAATACCGATTGATCGCATAAAATCGCCCCCGCGTTTCAGCAGATATAGACCACGGCGGGGGGGTATTTCCACAAAATATGGCGTGTGTTGTAAACTCACGGCCCATTAAAGGGTTCCATTAACCAGTTTCTAACCCGTCGGCGGTGATGTATTAGGAAGCACATCGTTTGAGATTCGAATTCAATACCACGGGGGGCGCAGAAATGGCCGGTTCACTTAACAAAGTCATGATTATCGGAAATTTGGGGCGCGATCCCGAAGTGCGCTCGTTCCAGAATGGCGGCAAGGTTTGTAACCTTAACATCGCCACATCTGAAACTTGGAAAGACAAAAACACAGGCGAACGCCGCGAAAAAACTGAATGGCACCGCGTTGCGATCTTCCAAGAAGGTCTAGTCCGCGTCGCTGAGCAGTACCTGAAAAAGGGCTCCACGGTTTATATCGAAGGCAAACTGCAGACCCGCAAATGGCAGGATCAATCCGGCAAAGACATGTACACAACCGAAGTCGTGTTGCAGGGCTACGACGGTGTGATGACCATGATCGGTGGTCGCGGTGATGGCGGCGGCGGTGGTGGCCAAGGTGGCGGCGGTTACATGTCTGATCAATCAGGCGGCGGTGGCTATGGTGGCGGCGGATATGACAGCGGCCCACAGGGCGGCGGCATGGACAGCGCGCCCCAAGGTGGCGGCGGCGGTGATATGGATGATGAAATTCCGTTCTAAAGGAACGGACCAAGGGCGCGTAAAGCGCGCGCTTAAGACAAAGCCTGCTTCGCAAAACGCGAGGCAGGCTTTTTTGTTTGCTTATCGCAACGCCAGCCCGTCACGCAGCACGGACAGAACCACATCCGCCGGAACGTCCGACGTGATGAACGCATCCCCGATTCCACGCGCTAGGATAAACCGCAACTTACCGTCGACAACCTTCTTATCCTGCCCCATCAGCGCCAGTAGCGCTGCAGCATCCGGCAAATCGCCGTCAATATCAGCAAGGTCCGTCTTCATGCCCATCGCCTTAAGGTGCGTGCGCACACGGCTCGGATCTTCTTGACTGCACAACCCCAGACGCGCGGACAACTCAAACGCAAGGGCACAGCCAATCGAAACGCCCTCCCCGTGCAGCAATCGATCCCCAAATCCCGTCGCGGCCTCTAAAGCGTGACAGAACGTATGGCCAAGGTTCAACAACGCGCGGTCGCCCTGTTCAGTCTCATCACGTTCAACGATGTCGGCCTTCATTTGCACTGATCGCGTCACAGCACGGACCCGCGCCGCCATATCACCAGCGGCAATCGCAGCGCCTTCTTCTTCAAGCGTTTCAAAGAAATTCGCATCGCCAAGCAGGCCGTATTTCACGACCTCGCCGTAGCCCGATAAAAAATCGCGCGGTGTCAGTGTTCCAAGCAGTGCCGTGTCCGCCAGCACCAAGGTCGGCTGATGAAACGCCCCGATCAGGTTTTTACCGATGGGCGAATTGATCCCTGTCTTTCCCCCGACAGAGCTGTCCACTTGGGCAAGCAGCGATGTTGGGATTTGCACAAAGCGCACACCGCGCCGCACGGTCGCCGCCGCGAAGCCGACCAAATCCCCAATTACACCGCCGCCAAAGGCGATCACGATGTCGCCGCGTTCAACCTTTTGGGTCAGCAAAAATTCAACAGTTTGTTCCAAGAACGGCCAGCTTTTGGTGCCTTCGCCTGCGGGCAACACCAAGGCTTCGGATGAAATACCGCTGTCTGCCAGCGCTGTTTTAAGTGCTGCCAGATGCAGGGCAGCGACGTTTTCTTCGGTCACGATCACCACCCGAGGGCGGCTTAGAAACGGGGCAATGCGCGGGCCACCCTGCGTCAAAAGCCCAGGACCAATGATCACATCATACGAGCGTCCGGGCACGTTGACGTGGACAGTTTCGATCATACCGCAAGCTCCAATACGTCTGCGCGCGTGGCAAGAACGCGCAACACTTCATCTGTCATTTCATCAATGCTGAACTTGGGATCGGCGGTGGCGCGCAGGTCGGCCTGTTCATAGATCGGCGCACGGGCTTCAAAAATCTCGCCAAGGGTCGCGCGCGGATCGTGTGTGCGCAACAGCGGGCGCGTGTCGTTGTGGCGGACCCGTTCCCACAATAATTCCAAATCCGCATCAAGCCAGACAGCAACGCCGCTGCGTGAGATCACCGCACGGTTGCGCGCCGCGAGGTACGCCCCCCCGCCCGTGGACAAAATGCACGGCTCTGATTGCAACAGGCGCGCAATCACTTCGGCTTCACGGTCGCGAAAGAACGGTTCACCCGATTTTGCAAAAATTTCTGAGATTGAGGCATTGGCGGCGGCTTCTATTTCTGCGTCAGAATCAACGAACGGCACATCCAGCACTTGCGACAACGTGCGTCCAATGGCCGTTTTTCCCGATCCCATCATGCCAACAAGCACGACAGTGCGGTGTAACACCCAAGATTTGTCCATGCTGTGATCAATCGACACGCCCGTTTCCCCTTATTTTGTACCGATCCGATCGGCCAAGCCCCGCTTGTTTGAAAAATTACGCAAACCGTGGCGTGATCTTGCTGATAAGGACATATATAACCTATCTCAAAGCAGCAACTGAGGCTGTGCGATTGGGGTAAAGACGATGGGGCAAAAATCATGTGGCGGTTGATCAAATTCCTGTTTGTATTGCTCGTATTGGCGGCAATTGCCTTTGTTGGCTACGCGTATTTGGGGCCGATCTTTGTGCCCACCGATTTTTCGCCTGTTATTGAAGAAGTCGTCAAACCTGTCACGTTGGGCGGCGCCGGATGATGCGCTTTGGGGCTGTCCTCAGCATTTTGCTGACAAGTGCGGCCCCGCTTTGGGCGCAGGCAAGTGATGATGCGCCCCTGTCTGCCATTGATTGGCTGTCTGAAAGCGTCGAGCAACCCCGCGTGGTTGCCGCTGCCCCCGACCTCGGGACCCAAGCCACCCGCACACCGGATGCCAACGAAGCACCCGTCGCTGATACGGCCACCACACCGTCGGTTTCTGTGCAAACTTTGGGGGGTCCTGCCCCTCGTGCATTGGGGTTGTTTTCGCCGGCGGTGATGGGATTGCCCGATGATCTGTGGTCGAGCAGCGATGGCGCAGTTTTGGGCGCGCTGCTGGCGGCTGAAGAAACCGACACGCTGCCTGCGCTGCAAGACCTGATTGTGATGCTTGCGATCAGCGCAGCCAACCCACCGTTGGAAGGCGCTGCACCGGGATCTTTTTTTCGCGCCCGCGTCGATAAGCTGCTAAGCATCGGCGCGCTTGAACAAGCCCAAGCCATGCTTGAAGTCGCGACGCCCGACACCCCCGAATTGTATCGCCGTTGGTTTGATGTGTCTTTGTTAACTGGAACCGAGGACACCGCCTGTCGGTCCCTGCGTGTCAAACCAGACGTTGCCCCCACGCCGAGCGCGCGTATTTTTTGCCTTGCACGATCAGGGGATTGGTCCGCCGCCGCGTTGACGCTGAACACGGGTTTGGCCTTGGGCGATATTGACGCCGACACAGGTGATCTGCTGGCCCGCTTTCTTGATCCCGAATTGTATGAAGGTGAACCGGACCTCACCCCACCAGATCGCATCACTCCCCTCACCTTCCGCATGTTCGAAGCCATTGGCGACGCGCAAGGCACCCGCAACCTACCAAGTGCGTTTTCCCATGCGGATTTGCGCCAGAACATCGGTTGGAAGGCCCAATTGGAAGCCGCCGAACGGCTGTCGCGCGATGGTGCCGTGTCTTTTGGGGTTTTAACGTCACTCTATAGGGCGCGCGTGCCTGCGGCGTCTGGTGGCGTGTGGGAACGTGCCAAGGCCGTGCAAAGGCTGGACCGCGCGCTCGAAAATGAAGACAGCGGTGAAACGCTTGTCGCGTTAGATGCTCTCTGGGATGAGGCCGCATCGCTTGGGTTGGTCGTGCCGTTGGCTAAGAATTACGGTGTCCAGCTCCATGCTGCAGAACTGCCTGCACGCGAAAGTGCGTTGCGCTGGATGTTGTTGTCTGGGGACTATGAGGAGGCCGCGTTGCGCGAAGATTTCATCGCACTTGATCCGTTTCTAACCTCCGTGGCGCGTGGCACGCTTACAGATGAAACCTCTGCCTTGCCCGCCGCATTCCTGATCCGCGCGGCCTTTGGCGCTGAACCCGATCAAGTCCTCCTAGATGTGGCGCGCGACGGCCGCACCGGAGAAGCAGTTTTACGCACCATCGCAACGCTGCAACAAGGGTTGGACGGTGATAGGGTCGCGTTTGGTGAAGGGTTCGCCACGATGCGCGCCCTTGGCCTTGAGGACGTCGCGCGCCGTGTCGCCTTGCAATATCTGTTGCTGGAATGACCTTGTCGGCAGATCGATCCAACGCCCACTGGATACAAGCGTTCCTCGAAGCGCAGGCTGCAGAACTTGACGCCGCGACCAACACTCAACTGGCCTACGCCCGTGACCTTCAAGGGTTTTCGGAATGGTTGAAGACTACCCCCTTTAATGCCGTTACCCAAGACCACGTTGAGAAGTTCCTTATCTGGAGCACGGACCAAGGGCTTGCCAAATCCACCCGTGCGCGGCGCTTGTCCGCGATCAAACAGCTGTTCAGGTTTGCGTTTGAAGAAGGCTGGCGCACGGACAATCCGGCATTGCAAATCGCAGGACCGGGCCGCGATAAACGCCTTCCCAAAACACTGAGCCACTGCGAAGTCGACGCCTTACTAAACGCGGCCAGCGCCGCCAAAAAAGACACGATCCGCACGACCTGCTTGATGGAATTGCTGTATGCTACGGGCATGCGTGTGACGGAACTGGTGTCCCTGCCCGCGTCTGCCGCGCGCGGCGATCCACGTATGTTGTTGGTCCGCGGCAAGGGTGACAAGGAACGCATGGTACCCCTGTCCCCGCCTGCGCGCAAAGCAATGGCCATGTGGTTACAGTTTCGCGACACCGCAGAGGACGCAGCCGTCAAAGAGGGTGGCGTGCGGTCCAAGTTCCTGTTTCCGTCACGCGGCAAGCTCGGCCATCTGACGCGGCAAAGCTTTTTCAATTTGATAAAAGACGTCGCACTTGCGGGCGGTGTGTCCCCGTCAAAAGTGACACCTCATACTTTGCGCCATGCCTTTGCGACCCATCTTTTGGCGGGCGGCGCGGATCTGCGCTCAATCCAGACACTGCTGGGTCATGCCGATGTTGCGACCACGGAAATTTACACGCATGTGCTTGACGAACGCCTGAAAGAACTGGTGCTGGATCACCACCCGCTTGCGCAAGATGACTGACGCCCCTTGAACGCGACCCAAAGCCCCTACATAACAAGGGCAAATGACAAAGATTGACCCCCATGCTTGATGCTGCTTTCTGGACCACCGCCGGTGGAATCCTGTTTCTTTTGGTGCTTTCGGGCTTCTTTTCGGGATCTGAAACGGCCCTGACGGCAGCGTCGCGCAGCAAATTGCGATCTGCGGCCGACAAAGGCGATAAAGGTGCACAAAAGGCGTTTGACGTCACTGAGGACCGTGAAAAGCTGATCGGTTCGGTTCTTTTGGGCAATAACCTTGTGAATATCCTCGCCACGGCGATGGCCACCGCGATGTTCACCCGCGCGTTTGGCGAAAGCGGCGTTGTGGCGGCGACGGGTATCATGACGGTGCTGGTGCTTATCTTTGCCGAAGTGCTGCCCAAAACCTATGCAATCACCAACCCCGAACGTGCAGCGTCCATCGCCGCGCGGCCGATTTCGATTATTGTGACGGTGTTTGCGCCCGTCGTTGCCTCCGTGCGGGTTCTTGTGCGCGGTGTGTTGCGCCTGTTCGGCGTTGAAACAGACCCTGACAGCAACATCCTTGCGGTGCGCGAAGAAATCGCAGGTGCTTTGCAACTGGGCCATTCCGAAGGCGTCGTTGAAAAAGAAGACCGCGACCGTATCTTGGGCGCACTGGATCTTGCGGAACGCACGGTTGAGGAAATCATGCTTCACCGCACCGAGATTGAGATGATTGATGCCGCCCTGCCCGTGGGCGACATTCTGAAACTGTGTCTAGACAGCAATCACACCCGCCTGCCGCTGTTTCGGGATGAACGAGAAAACATCGTAGGTGTGCTGCATGCCAAAGACCTGCTGCGCGCGATGCACAAGATGCTTGCTGATGGGCGGATCGAACCGCATGAAATGGCGGAATTCGACATTCTCACCGTCGCGATGAAGCCCTACTTCGTGCCCGAAACCACGACGCTTGACGATCAGATGCGTCAGTTCCTGTCGCGTCGTCGCCACTTCGCGCTTGTGGTGGATGAATACGGGACGTTGCAGGGCCTGATCACGCTCGAAGATATTCTTGAAGAAATAGTAGGCGAAATCACGGACGAATTCGACACAGATGAGGAAAACGACGTCACCCAAGCCGAAGATGGCAGCTATACGGTGGATGGCACCATGACCATTCGCGATGTAAACCGCGCCACGGATTGGAACCTACCTGATGATGAGGCCAACACGGTTGCGGGCCTCGTGATTCACGAAGCGCAGATGATTCCCGTTGTCGGTCAAGTGTTTAGCTTTCATGGCTTTCGGTTTGAGGTATTGGCGAAGGATGAAAACCGTCTGTCCGAATTGCGTATTTCACCGCTTTCCTAAGCCAATCGAACAGGTTTTGTTAAAGTTCTCGGCATTTCGCGCGGCGCAGGAAAGACTGTGTTAACCGATGCGCGGCCATGTTCAGCGGGTAATTTAACGCCAGCTGAGGATGACCAAGATGACCCATATTCGTACTCTTTCCCTTATCGCTATCGCCGCGCTGACCCTGTCCGCCTGCGGCATGTCAGAAGGCATTGATGCCGATTCTGATGAAGGCGTTTTCACTATCACGCACACGACCAAAGGCACGGTCTATTGGCAATAATATCTGCGTGAGGGTGTTTGCGATTGTCGGGCCTAACGCCCTTTAAACAAGCCGCCTAGGATGCGGCGCACGATGCGGCATCCTGTGGTGCCTTTGAGTTCTTTGGCGACAACGGATGCAATGGCACCGCCCCACGACGTGTCGGACGTCGAAGACCGCCGGCTTGTTGAACGCTCAACATCTTTTCCGGTGTAGCGACGCCCTTTGCGGTGCTCGCGCGCCTCTTCTTCAAGCTTGTCTTCCTCTGCCTCGGCGGCTTCGGCCTCTGCAGCGGCGTTCTCTGCGCGCTTGGCCAACATCTCTGCTGCGGAATTGCGATCAAGGCGTTCGTCGTATTTGCCAGACATGGGCGACGCGGCCATGACTGCGGCGCGCTCCGCTTTGGTGATCGGGCCCAACTGGGATGACGGGGGGCGGATCAAGGTTCTTTCAACGATGCCGGGCACGCCTTTGGCCATCAACATCGATGTCACGGCCTCACCTGTGCCGACTTCGCGGATGGCTTCGGCGGTATCGAAAGCCGGATTGGGGCGATACGTGTCTGCGGCTTGCTTGAGCTCTTTTTGGTCATTCGCGGTGAAGGCGCGCAAGGCATGCTGCACGCGGTTGCCCAATTGGCCCAAGATATCTTCGGGGACATCGGCGGGGTTTTGTGTGATGAAATACACGCCCACACCTTTGGACCGGATCAGGCGCGCAACCTGTTCAACCTTATCCACCAGCGCCTTTGGCGCATCATCAAACAACAGGTGCGCTTCGTCAAAAAAGAACACGAGCTTGGGTTTGTCGGGGTTTCCGACCTCGGGCAGTTCTTCAAACAACTCAGACAGAAGCCACAACAGGAACGTCGCATAAAGTGCGGGCGTTTGCATCAGTTTGTCGGACGCCAGAATGTTGATCCGGCCCCGCCCATCAGCCTCTGTCATCATCATATCGTTGAGGTCGAGCGCAGGTTCACCGAAAATCGCCGCACCGCCCTGATTTTCCAGAACAAGCAATTCACGCTGAATTGCGCCCACAGAAGACGACGCCACATTGCCGTAACGCAAGGACAGGTCTTTGGCGTTTTGCCCAACCCAAACCAAAAGCGCCTGCAAATCTTCAAGATCAAGCAACGGCAATCCATCTTCATCTGCCACGCGGAAGGCGACATTCAACACGCCTTCTTGCGCCTCAGACAACCCCAACAAGGATGACAACAACAACGGGCCCATTTCCGCAACCGTCGTGCGGACGGGGTGGCCTTGTTCACATAACAGGTCCCAGAATGTGACAGGGAAATCAGTGTATTGCAGATCAAGACCAATGGTTTCGGCCCGTTTCGTGAAGGGTTC
>TARA_B110000977_G_scaffold38709_1_pt1 | contig 15522 bp, 15 predicted proteins | sample TARA_B110000977 | Tara Oceans TARA_B110000977 (sample SAMEA4397798) | marine metagenome | biome: Polar Biome; feature: [SRF] surface water layer (ENVO:00010504); material: water (ENVO:00002006), including particulate matter (ENVO:01000060) such as... | depth 5 m | reverse complement strand
TCAGTCGTTAGATTATGCAAATGGGACCCATAACCAGGCAAGCGAGGAGAGTCTCGAAATGAGTGTGAAATGGCTATAATTATTAATTTCCGATTGACATGAAGCGAAGGCTATGGCTTGAAGGCAACCCCCCCTGTTCTACTCACCCGTCCGCTCTCCAGTCCCCACCCTCGCACGTGAACACAACTTCCCTGTGAATGCTAAGTTCTTGGTTCGGCATGAAGTACCGAAACTCCGCTTTCGTGACTTGGTCGCCCACGATTTTCGTCACCCGGGAGCCATCCGCGATGAGCGTCAACTCCTCAACGAGCTGCTTCCACCGAGTCGCGTCTTCCTTCAGCTCCCCTGCGAAAAAATCGGTGTCTTCCGGTGTCAAGTCGTGCGGCACGAACGCACGCACGAAACCGTCTATGTCTCCTCGCGAACCAAGCTGAGCGAGCAGGGTGAGTCGCGCCTGAAGCGTCGAGTTCGAAGTCTTGACACCTCCGTTTACCAATTCAGCCGCCGCCGCCGCCTCCTCAACGAACTCCGCGCCCGCATCCGCCACGGTTTGGAACTCGCGGTCGTTCAGACCCGCACCACCACCGGTGGAGGGTCCGACACCCCCCTTGCCCCGCTCGCTCGCTTTCTTCTTCCCCATCACGCCGTAGCGGTGGCGCGACGCGAAGTGCGAACGATTGCAAAACAATGGAGAGAAAAAAAAAAAAGTGAGCAAAGAATATTTCGTACATAAAGCAGTCGCGTCGTGAGCGTAGAAGCTGGAAGCGACGTGATGAGACAGGCACGGCGGCAGGTTGTGAGACCTCACTGAGATGTATTGTATTAGTGGTGTAGCATCGGCTAGAAATATTCAGACTAACTGTACTCTAGCACCAATACGTTTTCTCATTGTTTCGTTTCCGGCGCGCTTTTCATTCGCGTGAAACACGGCCATCGCATTTCCTTCCCCTTGGTTAAAGTCACCTCGACGCGTTTCGTCCCGTCGCTGTTTTTCAGAATCGACCAGCTGCACTCGTCGACGGTGACGTCGAAGCACAGCTCGAGTGAGCCGTCGATTACGATTTTTTCATCCTCAGGAAGCGTTTTAACTTCCAGATGCATGCTTTGCTTATTAATTGAACATTTCACGTCGCCCTTGCTCGTCTCCGCAGGCACGTTAACCACAACCACCACGTCTTCGCCCTCCTGCGACCACGAATACGAGTGCTCCACGCCGTGCTCAATTGCGCCGAGCAGAGCCGGGTCATCAGGCTCTGGCAGTGCTTCCTGTAAATTCAACGAATCCGCCGAGGCGTTCATCGCGCCCATCGCGCGGAGTTGTTCCTGCACGTCCCCCGCGTTTTGCTTCTTCGCGACGTTCAACTCAAACGCGCGTTTGACCCACGCGGACGTGCTGTCGACTTCCGATAGTAGAAAATCGTGTCGTTCGAACCGGTCGTCGTCGTCTAAAATGCGTGCAATGAACGCATCGCCCACGATGTCAGTAGGGGCGCCGCACTCGCTCGCGAGGCCGCACGCGCGGTCGTTCCGGGCTAATCCTTTTGAGATGCCGCGATCGTCGACGTACAGATTGATGTGCTCCCACTCCGTGGCTTTGCCCCCGGGAAGCAGCGCTACCGGTTGTACCATTTGCATCGCGCTGGCGATGTCCATTAGCGAATCGTCAATCACCTTGCCGCTTTGTTCTTCGAGCTGTGCCTTGAAAATAGCCTTCTGCTCCGCGCTTGATCCAACCGTACCGCTCGCGCTCCTGAAGTGCTCCTTCAGCGTGTCGAGCAAACATTCCATCTCCTTGCCCTCCGGGATTTGCATCGTAAGCTCCTCCAGAGGGCACGAGTTGTCACACGGGACGTACACGTACTTGAACGACGTGCGCGACATGATCAAAGCTACGGGGGGCAGGTCAAGGCAGCGGGCGTGCGCGCCTCCGCTCCGCGAAGTGAAGCCATCGGACCGCCGCCGCCGACTCATCAACGAATAAAAATCTGAGCTGAAAAAGTGAGCTGGCAGTTTTCTGTTGTTGCCTCGGCAGGTCCAACGTCAGTCCACGGCAGCGCGTGGCGGGGGGCGCCCGTGATGGGGCTTCTGGACCTTCCCGACGGTGCCCTCGCCGTGGTTTTGGAGTTCGTAGGGAAAGGCCCCGATGGCATATCAGACATCGCGCGCACTTCGTGCGTTAACAAACACTTCCGCGTTTTGGCGTATGAGATGCAAGGTCGCATGCGGACGCTTGATGTGCGTAGCTTGGGCAGACGCGCCCGGCACGCGGTCCCTCACCTGGCACGAAGAATGAAATGCTTGAAATGCGTGTTTTGCGACCGCACCAACGTAACGGACGAGTGCGTCACCGTGTTGCTAGACGCCAGTGGGGACACGCTGGAAAGGCTAAGCTTAGCAGACTGCAGACATCTAAGAGCGCTGCACACGTTACCAGACGCGGAGCCTTCATCAGAGGCTGTTCCAACCGCAAACCGTCGTTTCGGTCGGCTGAGGGAGCTGGACATTTCAGGCTCGAGCTGGTCGCCGCCTGCGCTCATATCTTTGCTCGTCGGTGCCTCGAATTCACTGACTGCGCTGAACTTGAGCTCAACGCACGTCGGAAGCGGCTTCGTCCGCTCCGGCGATGATTTCGGAGACGTCGCGGCCGCCGTGCTCGGGTGCAAAAAACTCACGCGTTTGAACCTGGGCGCCCCAGTTGATTTCGTCGTCCCGTGCTTGGTGCTGAACGTATTCACAAGGATTGATATCAACGGAGAGCTGACCTCTGGTCTTGCGGAGCCGATCGGAGTAATATCTGGAGCGACGGAAGTTTGCGGACGCCACGACTTTTCCAGTGCCTTTTTCGTCTCGATAGAGGAACTGAGTTTCCAGCGAAACGCCGCGGTGAACGACACGATTCTCGCGAAAGTCGGCAAGCTTTGTGTGAAATTAGTGCGGCTTGACGTCAGGGGCACGACTGTGTCTAGAGAGGGGATCGATTCGTTCGCGAAAAACGCCACGTGCGCGCCGAACTTAACGTCGTTACTTTTAGGCGGCGTCGAATCTCTCGACGACGAAACGCTCAGAGCCGTCGCGTCAAGCTGCCGAGCGTTACAAGAACTCGACTTGAGCATGCACAACCTGGTCGGGGAAGCTGGGATAGAAGCACTGACATACAACTGTCAGCACCTCCGACGGCTCCGGATATCGAGAAACGCCAAGGTCACCGCGAACGCGCTGGGAAAACTCGTAACACACGGGTCGCTGGAGACGCTCAGCGCGGTTCGGTGCGGCCGCGCAAACGAACGCGCGCTGCGGGCGCTCGCGAAGGAACGGTCCGATCCGATCAAAGGAAACTGCCGCATCGACGTCGTGGGGGACGACTTCGAGTGGACCACGGGGGGAGGGTAAGGGGGTAGCAGTAGGGGAGAGAAGAGTAGTAGGGGAGTAGAAGGGACAAGAAGAGACATAGGTAGAGAGAGGTTGGCAAAAAAAATCACGATTGCTGACTCATTTCCGGAACTGATTGAAAACCCAAAATCCGCGCCTCGATTTAAATTGGATCAGAAATTGAGGCGACCCTTCATCATGTCGTCGGGCTTCCGCGTCCTGCACCTGGTGCGCCCCTTCTTGAGTGTCCTTCCCGAGGTCAAGCAGGCCGACAGGAAAGTGCCCTTCAGAGAGCGCGCGCTGTACACCACCGTCGCTCTGTTCGTGTTCCTGGTGTGCTCGCAACTCCCTCTGTATGGCATCAACACCGCGAGCGGCGCGGATCCGTTTTACTGGGCCCGCGTGATCATGGCCTCCAACAGGGGGACGTGCATGGAGCTCGGCATCTCGCCCATCGTCACCTCCGGACTGGTCATGCAGCTGCTCGCGGGGTCCAAGATCATCGAAGTCGATGACGCGGTCAAGGAAGACCGCGCGTTACTGTAAGTAATGCCCATCTTTTGCGGAATCATGAATCGAACGACACACGAGACGATCGCCACGTGCTCGTTATTCACAGCTCGGCCCGACCCCAAACTCCCTGTGGAATCTCGAACCCGTTCGACGCACGTGACGATCGTCACGCGCTCGTGATTCACGCCTACGCGCGATCCACGCTTTCCACACGACCAATTGCCAGTCGCTCGGTTTTCCCCCGATCGTCAAAATCGGGCCGCGTCCCGCGCCCTGCTTTTTTGCTTTTTGAGAGCTTTTTTGTTTTTGGACGTATCGTACTCCTACAAGATTTTACTGACCTTCGTCCCCACCGAACCCATGAAAACCCCACAGCAACGGCGCGCAGAAGCTTTTAGGCGTGTTGATCACGATCGGAGAGGCGGTGGCGTACGTGGTTTCCGGAATCTACGGCGACGTGCGCGAGCTCGGCGCCGGGAACGCAATTTTGATCATCATCCAGTTGTTCATGGCCGGTATCATCGTCATCTGCCTCGACGAGCTCCTCACCAAGGGCTACGGATTAGGCTCCGGCATCTCCTTGTTCATCGCCACGAACCAGTGCGAGTCCATTATTTGGAAAGCGTTCTCGCCCACCACGGTGAACACCGGCAGAGGCGCCGAGTTTGAAGGCGCCGTCATCGCGCTGTTCCATCTTCTGATCACCAGGAGCGACAAGATGCGCGCACTGAAGGAGGCGTTTTACCGCCCCAACATGCCCAACATCACGAATTTACTGGCAACAATCCTAATCTTCCTCGTGGTGATTTACTTCCAGGGGTTCCGCGTGGATCTGCCCATTTCGTCAAAACGCGGAAGAGGCATGCAACAATCCTACCCGATCAAGCTGTTCTACACCTCGAACATGCCTATCATCCTGCAAAGCGCGTTGGTGAGCAACTTGTATTTCATCAGCCAGCTCTTGTTCAAGCGCTACGGCGGCAACTTTTTGGTTCAATTGTTAGGCCGGTGGCAAGAAGCCGAGGGCAGCGGGCAGTTCATCCCCGTCGGCGGGCTGGCGTACTACATCTCGCCCCCCACGTCCCTGTCCGACATCGCCGCCAACCCGTTGCATGCTGTGTTCTACCTCACCTTCATGCTGTCCGCATGCGCTTTGTTTTCCAAAACCTGGATTGAGGTTTCCGGATCCTCCGCCAGGGACGTCGCCAAGCAGCTGAAACAGCAACAGATGTTCATGGTGGGTCACCGAGAATCCTCACTTCAAAAGGAACTCAACAGATACATCCCCACCGCTGCCGCGTTCGGGGGGATGTGCATCGGCATGCTCACCGTCATTGCGGATTTCATGGGCGCTATCGGATCAGGCACCGGCATTCTGCTCGCTGTCACCATAATCTACCAGTACTTTGAAACCTTCGAAAAGGAACGCGCGCAGGAACTGGGGGGTGTGCTGTTCTAGAGGAGGGAGAACAAAGAAAGGAGAAGAAATGAATGTGTTTTGTAATCGACGACTATTGTCCTATCATCAATAGAGAGAACCTATCACACCATCACTCAAACTTCGCAAAGGACAAAAATGGAGACTACCATTGAATCGACAAGAGAGGAGCTTACGAAAACCAAAAGATGCGTTCGACGCACGAGAAAGGGACGCTCGCTTCGCCAGTCTAAAGTGCTAGAGTGTCGTGTTTTGAAGCCTCAATACTTCTGTTTCACCGCCTCATCTTGTTACATCTTCTGCTATGAGCTACTCGACTAAAGAGTCCTCCCCGTTGCGACTGATGAGCTCGATGTGCGCGGCGGCATCTACCAAAATGAATAGAACCACGCCTCGCCCCCACACCAAAAACCAATTACAGCACCTTGCGCTTCGCGCCCCCTCTGAGCTTCTTGACGCGGTTCTTCTTCTCCTTGATCTGCTTCCTGGACTTGGTGAGCTTCTCCGTTTCGAGCTGGCGGCGCACGCGGTGCTTGGGCTCGAATTTCTTCATAGAGTCGATGTTGTCGTAGATCAACCCAAAGCCGGTGGACTTGCCACCACCGAACTGCGTGCGGAACCCGAACAGAGACACGCACGCGTTGTCCGACACGTCGTACATCTTCGCGAGCTTCTCCTGGAGCTCTTTCTGTTGTTTGTGGGGGGATGGTTGGGGGGCGGAAGGTCAGTGGATGTCCATGTAGCCATGGAGAGGAAACCCCCCCTCAAAACAAGCCTTGAAAACCCTAACTATAGCGAATGATGATTTGCACGGTAAAGGACGAACCTTGGGCACGTTAGCGCGGCCGGGGTGTAGCACATCGAGGATCTGTGAGGAGGGGGAGGTGGTTGGGGGTTCCTGGGTCAGTACCGCTGTTTCACACATGAAATTAGCCAACGCGTCGGGTCAGAACGCCGGGTCTACGGCGAGACCCGCATCGCGGAAAAACATCGGCAAAGCGCTCGCCGGCGCGACTCTTTTCCTCCGGGATCCGGGCACTTACGAACTGGCGACGGGCAAGGAGACGGTTAGTCATGAACTTGCGCGTGCGGAGGGTGCATGAGGTGTTCGACATGGTGGCTACACGTCCGTAAGGGAGGCGTGCTTCGTGCCGCACGTGCGTACCGAAAGGGTGTGAACGTGCAATCGCTGAGCGAAAAATACGCTCTTTGCGGGGGTTTTGTATGGAGAAAACGATGGGTTATAAACCATTGATAAATTAACATCAACGCGCTGCTCGTCGTCCCTGGGGACGAAAAGTTTGTCGGGCGAGAGCTAGTTTCAGTCGTCCTGACGGTGGCTCCGCACACAACGTTGTCGCACACCCGACGCCGTGTTCGACACACCATGTCGAAAGCTGCGTTCTCGGGCTTGAAAGCGGTGCAGGAAATCAGGTTCCACCTGTGCCAGACGAGCAAAGGATCCGAGGGGGTGCGGAATTTTCTGCTCAAGAGCTACAAAAAGATGAAAGCCGCGTCTCCCGCGACGCCCATTCTGATCCGAGAAGCGAGCGGGGTGCAGGGGGGTATGGTGGCCCGGTACGGTACGTGAACGACGCATATGTGTGCGCACGACATGGAATGCGCTGAACCCGCGACAGAACCCGACCACGTATGAGCAAACAGTGAGGCTCGACACGCCCGACCTCCAACGTTCTTCCCGATCTGTTTTCTCACTCCAAAAATAAAACCAAAAACCTCCGCTGACCTCGTCGTCCTGTTCCATCCTACACACAGATCTCGGAGTGGAGAAGAGCACCACGCTGGAAGGGCTGGACGAGAAGGCGGTGGAGAAGGAAATCACGAGTATGCTGAAATAGAAGAGACTCTTTGGGATTCAAGCTGAGCGTTGTGTAATGTATGATCGATCAATACCCTAACTTTATAAAGAATTAAACGCAACCAGCCTTTATTCGTGGGTTTCTGTTTCTGTGCCTACTCCCTCTAACTACCTATACGCCTCACTATGTGCTCGCCTCTTACGTTATGCCCTAAACCCTAAACCCTAAGACGCTGGTCCATCCTGCGACAAAACCGTTTCGTTCGTCGTGGCTTCAAACGCGGCGGTGACCCGGCTCATCATCTCATCCGCGTTCGCCAACTCATTCAGAAGTTCCCTCTCCACCTCGTCGTTTTCTTTTTGTAACGCGTGTATCCGCCGCAGCTGTACGTCCGCGTCAAGCTCCACCTTCGGGAGCGCTGAGGCTAACGCGTCGATTTTGCGCGAAGCCCCCACAACCGCCGATGCGAACTCTTTCACCTGCATCTCAGTCACTCCCCCTTCCCCCAAATCGTTCCCGAGCTCACCATCAGTGGTGCTCGCGGGCCGCGCGTCCCTTTGTAACACGCCAGCGCAGTTGTAGAACAAAACGTTGATCTCGTTTACACTGTCTTGAAGCTGTGTCACGATGTCCGCCATGGCCCGAGTGCGGCAGCGGCCAAACGCGTGCGCGGGGCGAAGGATAGTAAGAAGACTCTCTCAGTCTACGAGCTTGACCAAGAAAAAATGGCCGTTCGCAGTGAGCAGTCGAGGTTTTTTAGACCGTCACTTGACGAGTCATTCCGGTCTGAATTCGAATCGATGCCATTTTTCTCTGTTTTTTCCAGTGCGAGCAAACAACGAGTTTGCGCGCGCTTTCTTTATCACCGAAGGCCAGCGTGTTCGCGCATACCGCGCGGCGCGGCACACTCAGTTCTCGGCGACCGGTGCGAGAACGGGAGTAAAGGTAACGTTAGCGTTGGCTACACCGTTGGCTCGCCCGCGGCTTTCTTCAGCGATGGGCATAGCGTCGGGGTTGGCTGAAAGCCAATCGCACCTCTCAACAGGCGTGGACGTCGTGGCTTCAAGCGCGTACACAAGAGAGATGGACAACGCGGGCCACAGACTCGCGTTTGGCATCGGCGGCGTCCCCACGATCGATCCGAAATATCTGACAGATACTCCGAGCTTTGTGGAGAAGGTGAGATCCCGTACGCGTCTCTCCATGACCCGGTCGCGCCTGGGATCGGGGCGGCTGGAGTACTTCGTTTTGCCGCCACTTTTTCTCAACCTCAAAATTGCGCAACACTCGTTCCGATCGTGTTCTTCCCGCGCGCCACCGAATCGCGATCGACCACCCGCTGACCTTTTCGACCCATAACGCGTACCTTCGTAGATGCCCCTGGGCCGGACCGATGACGCGATCGATCCCGTCGACGCCACGGGACACGAACGCACTCCAATGTCCAAGTCCAAGCCAGCTGTTTTACGCGAGTCGCCGAACAACGTTTTCTCGCCTCTTTCGGTTATGAGCGAAGCGACGGCTTTGGGGGACAACAGCGTGGATTCCAGCCTGTCCTACGACAATTTAAACACATCGTTCGTACCGTCTCCGATCGCGCACCGCACCGCTGAGCTCACCCAGGTGAGCCATCGAGACGACGTCGAGGTTGGCGTCTCCATGTCCTTCGCCTCCACCGGCGAAGATGACGAAGACGACGACTCGAGCAGCTGGCTTCGAAGACGACGCGTCTCCACCGCGGTCGCGTCCGGGCTCTCCGCCAACGCATCGCTGCTCACCTCGCTCGCACCCAGCGCGGACGAGGCGACGCTTCACCGTCGGGTTTCGGAGCTTCGCCTGGCGCTGCGCACGGCGGAGAGCGCGCTGGACAAGACGCGCGCGCGCTTCGACGCCGCCGAGGCGTCCAGGAGCGAAGCCGAGTCTGAAGCCGCGGCGCTTCGTGCGCGTGTGTGGACACTGGAAGGCGCGGAGGCACTTTCCGGCGCGCGTTTGCACGATGGCTCCCTGGATCTCCTACGAGGTGAGCTTCTCAACGAAGCCACGGAGGAGTTGGAAGAGGCGGCGAGGGCGACGATTGAAGCGGAGACAAATGCGCGCGACGCCGTCAACGCGCTTCAACGCGCTGAAGACGCCGCCGCCGCCGTGGTTTCCGCCGCGAGCGCGGAGGTAGAATCCCTTTCGCTGGAAGCTGCGCAGGCGCGCTTCCGCGCACAGGCTGAGTCCAGAGATGCCGCGGCGGCGCGCGAGGCGCGCGACGTCGCGGAGGCTGAGCGCGCTACGGCTGATGCCGAGGCGGCGAAATGGCGAAACATCGGCGAACGCGCTTCGGCGGAGCGAGACGCCGCGCACGCGCTCGCGACGCGTGCGACCGCGGAGGCGGAGGAGGCACGAGAAGCGGTAGAAACGGCGACGGCGAGTGAAGAAGAAGCGGTGCGCCACAACGTCTGGCTGCAACAGCGCGTGCGCGAGCTCGAAGAAGGTGAAGGCGCGGACGCCGGCGCGAGGTACGGCGCCGAGCTTCGCCGTTTGCGAGAAAAGCTCGCGGCGGATGCTGCGAAAGCTACGGATACGCTCGCATCGGAACGCACGGCTCGCCGTGAGCTGGAAGCGAAACTTGTGGGTGTTAACAGAACTGGTGGTGACGCCGGGGAGACGGACGGTGCCGCCGTGAACGCCGCCGCTGACGCTTCGGCGGCGGAGAAACAGCTTTGCGCTAAGGTTGCGCAGCTCGAAGCGCGTCTCGCGGCGGCGAACGCGGAGACGAAGACGTCCGCTGCGAATAACGAGTGGGGCGACGCCCTCGGCCTGGACATTGACGAGGAGGCTTCCTCTGATAAGAACGACGTGACTGTCTCGCCGGTGATGACGGCGACGGTGGAGACGCAGGCGAACGACGATACCCTCGAAGAGGCGCGCCGCGATTGCGCGCGTCTGCGCGAGACGAACGAAAGTCTCCTCGCGCGTCAACAGCACGCCGCCGCCGCTGCTGCTGCTGCTACCTCTCCCGCCGCGATCGACGCCGCTCTTTCGCGAAACAACGAAGCGTGGGCCATGAAACTCGCGCAGAGAGAGCTCGCGGTGACTGAGGCTGAGGAGAAGGCTGAGCGCGCCGCGCGTCGCGTCATCGCGCTCGAGGCAGAGTGCGAGACGGCGAAGCGCGATTTGCTCGAGATTCGTACGCGAGAGATTGCGGTGGAGGATCAAGAGGCTGTTATCCGCACCGCCACTGACGTGGCGCGCGCGGAAGCGGAGCGCGCGGCGAGTGATCGGTGGGAACGTGAAGTCCTGGAAGCGAAACGATCGGCGACGGAGGCGCGAAGCGAGCTGAAGCGCGTCGTCGAGGCAGAACCCGAACGCGAGCGCGACGCGCTTGAAGTGGAGAAGGAATGGGAAGAAAAGCTCACCGAGGCGCGTCGAGCCGCCGCGCAAGCGGAAACACGCCGCGACGAAGCGGAAGCGCTCCTTGACGAGGCGAAGGAAGCTGCGACGCGCACTATTGTTCGCGTCGAGGAGCGGGCGGAAAAAGAGCTCGCTGAATCTCGCCGCGTCGCCGCGGTCGCCGAGGCGAAGATGGCTGAAGCCGAGGCGAGCGCCGCGGAGGCGATGGAAGCTGAAGCGAACGCGGCGGTTCGCATCGCTGAGCTTAGCAGGGAACGCGCGGAGACAAGCAGGGAAATCAAGCTCATGCGCGAACGAGAGTCAACGGCGGAGCTCGCCGCTGAGGCGGGCGCCGCATTCGCCGCGCTCGAAGCGGGTGAAGAGGCGAAGATGGAGGCGGCGGAGGCGCTCGCGCAGGCGCGCGCCGAAGCGTTCACGGCGCGCGGCGAACTGGACGCCCTGTGCGAATCGATTCGCATGTCGGAAAGTCAACGCAGATCGCGCTCATCGCGTATCGCGCATCCCGTCGCGCCTTCGCTCACCGCGACGCCTCACGGAAGCGTCTTTGACGAACCGCACAAGTCCTCCGAGTCCCCCATGCGCCCCGTCGGCGTTACGGTGGTGCAGATGACCACGGACGACGAGATGGACACCGCGAGCTACCTTCCCGCGGAGGAGACCGTCGACCGCCGCCGCCGCGAATACAGAGACTCGCGTGTCGCACTTACAGTGGACCCTGAAGTGTTTCGCTCGCTCGCGTCCAACCCGCGCGGACGTCTCACGCGCGTCGCGACGCACCCGCTTGGCCCAGACGCGCGGCACATGGCGGAGGCGCTCGCGGGATCGCGCGGGTCCTCCTCTGAGGATGACGACGTGGTGCGCATGTCTTCCGAGGACGAGGACGACGCCGCGTCGGTGAGAGGTCGCGGCAAGCGCGGCACGGGAGGTTTGAAACACGAGGTACTGACGCGACATCGCGAGAGTCGTCACGAGCGCCATCACGAGCGCGACCCAAGCCCGCCAAGGCTGTCCTTCGCGAGGAGCGACGCGTCTGATTCGGAGTGCGGCGTTTCGCTCGCGTCGGAGGCGTTTGCCGCCGTCGCGGCGTCCGCGCGGGAAGCGTCTGCGGCAGCGAAGCATTCGCGTCGTCGCCGCGCGGATTCGTCGAGTGGCGCATCGGACGTCACCCCGAGGCTTTCGCCTGCAAAGTTAGCGGCAGCGGCGCTCGCGGCGACGCCGTACAGACGCGACCGCGGCGGCAACGCGGCGACGCGGGCGATGCGCGCGTCGAGGGTCTCTTCGACGACGACGACGACGCCCCGCCGGCGCTCCGCCGTGACGGTCACTTCGCGCGCGCGCACTTTGGTAGACACGTGGGGTCGTCCCACTGGGACGTGGGGACATCCGTCCCCGACTGGAATCCGATCCACCGCGATGACGGGACGGGACGCGAAGCTTCCTCCGGATGCGTATCTCAACCACCGGTACGCGTGAGGAAACGAGAGAGAAAACAGTTAGACCGGGGAATCAATACATCGTATTCTATTTTATCGTCCGATGACACGCTACGCTATTATTTTGCACCACCCTTGTGCCCGTGCTACAGCTCTAGTATCGCGTAGCCCAAGCTTCGCGAGGCTGGCAGAATCACGCCAATCGCGGCGACGGTGGTCAGGGCTAATCCCAAAATCCACGCGACAAGCGTTTCTCGCGGCGCGTGAAAGTACGCCGCGGTGCAATACGCATCCCAGCACTGTAGGACCAGGGTTGTTGACGCCACGCACGCGCCTGCGACAGATGCTACTAGCGCGATTGTTATTCGTACCCTGGACCGCCTGCCTCTCCCGCCGCTCGGGCCGTTCGCCGCGGACACCAACCGAAGTGCAGTTGCCGCGCACGCAATCGCTTCGCCGTGCGCCGCGGCGACTACTGAGGCGCCCAGGAACAGATGGTCCGACATTAATCCGCTTCCCAGCCCTACGCCGATGAGATACACCCCGATTCGCACCACGCCGACGATCGCGTACACCACGAGCGCGCGCGCTGGTGTGGGCGACGACACTTCGTCCGCGACGTCGGAGAAAGCTCGCAGCCCGAGCGGGGCTAAAAAAAACAAGGGTCCGAACCGGACGAACACAGCGTCGTACCACGCCAAAGGAAAGTGCGCCTGCGCTGCTGCTTCAGGACCGCGGTACGACGTGGTGCCCGCGAGGAGCACGACGCCCCACAGGACCATGGGCATCCACTTCACGGCGTTCACCAGCGCTTTTGCGAACGCCTCCGTCGCTGCTGAGTTTCGTTGTCCCCAGGGATCTCTTGAATGCGGGTCCGAGTGCCGAGCCATTTCTTGAGGCTCGGGCGACACCGGCGAAGGTTCCACGCCGCGTCGCTGTCGCAAGCTCATGTGCAGGGATGAAGGAAAAGATCTCGCTCGCCGGACGTGCGACGGCGCGACCGAGGAGTGCGCCGGTATGTTAAAAGTGCACTTTATTGAGTCACAGTTTGAATCTGGGACTTCCCGAACGCCGTTGAAAGCTAAACGACCGAACGGTGGCGCATCATTGGAGACGGCGCACCACACGCCACGTCCCCCGCGACTCGAATGTCAGTTGTCGTCCAGCCAGTTGCCCTTCGACTGCTTCATCGCCAGGCTCCCGCGTTCGCCCCTCGCTCGTCCTCCGCGTTCGTCACTTCCAAGAGATCGATCAGCTCGGGTGCCCACACTCGCGCCGTCCACCAGCACGGGCACGCTGCGCCGCCCGGGCTTACCAAACCCCAATCGAATCCCGTCGCCGCGTTCGTCGCTACATCTGTCGCGTCAAGAGCATCTCTGTTCGGCCGCGGGATCGCCCAGCTCCCCACCACTCACCGCGTGGTTCGCGCTCGGACGTTCGCCACCGCCACCACCGCCATGGCGTCTTCCCACGATGCGCGCTTGGTGACGTACAACGTGCTGTCCAGCTCGCTGTGCGAACCCACGTATTTCACGCACTGCGCGCCTAAGGATCTCGACCCTGACAACCGGTATAAAAAGCTGCTCGTGAAACTGGAAGCGGAGATCACCTCAGGCGCGGTAATCGGTTTGCAAGAAGTGTCGCAGAAGTGGGCGGGCCGGCTGCACGTGTTTTTCACGGAGCGCGGATACCATTTGGTGTGCTCGCTGTACGGGAAGCCGTTCAACGGGTACATGGGCATCGCCCTCGCCGTGCCTCTCGGGGCGTACGATGTGACGAAGGTTGACATCTCGCGGTGCAGTGATACGAAGAAGTTACCCCGCGAACCCAAACCCAGCGGCATACAAAAGTTTGTCTCGACGTGGATGGAGAGAATCACAGGGAAACGCACTGCCCAAACGGACTGGCAACTCGCGCGTAACCGATTCAACACGATCATGTACGCGTCCTTGCGGTGCAAGGAAAGTGGCGTTGAGTTCGGAGTGGCGAACTATCACATGCCGTGCATGTTCCGCAACCCCGGGGTGATGACGATCCACTCGCAGCTCGCTGCGGCGTATGCGCAGCGCATGGCCGGCGGGCTTCCCGCCGTGCTGATGGGCGACTTCAACTTGAAGCCCGGGGACGGCGGGTACGACCTTATTACTACCGGTGGGATACCTGACACGCACGACGCCGCACCGGTCGCGCCTCCTGGTGAACTGTGGGACACAAAATTGAGCTACCCCATGCGGTCGGCGTACAAGGTTGCGCTCGGTTCAGAACCCGATTTCACGAACCACGCCCAAATCAAAGACGACGAACCATTCATCGACACTCTTGATTACATCTTTGTGTCACCCACGGTGCAGGTCAAAGAAGTCGTGACGCTGCCGCACAGAAACGACGTGAAAGGACCGTTCCCGTCGAAAACGGAACCCTCGGATCACATTTTACTCGCCGCGACGCTTACGATTCCTGCAAAGTGATTCGTTTTTTTCGTCGCCGCGGTTTCAGACAACGAGAAATCGTCGTTGTGCATGTACAACGCCAGGGTGCTGACGTACGCGAAGCGCGACCCGCGAGCAGAGACCACCTGGGGGTACGGAATATGAAATGGGATGGAAGCGTGAGTGAGGAATAGGAGGGTATTTTGTACAAATCAAAAAATCCGGAACTTTCTCGGAAACTATTGTGTACGATCAGCCGTATGACAAATAATGTCGTAGTAGTTCTGCCCCCAAACAGGATCGCAGAAGAGCAACACTTCCGGTCACTTGGCGAGACGCTTGAGCTGCTTACGCGGCCCTCTGCACCTCGTGTCGACGAGATTTACCTTTGTTTGTGGCAGCCACGCTCACGACCCGACCCACGATGGCTTCGCCACTCGTGGACGAGCGCTCTTCGCTGCTTCCCAGAACCGATGGCAAGAATACCGGTTACACATCCCGAGGTTTTTTCCTGATGGGGATCTCCGCACTCGCCGCGGTGGCCGCGGTATCTTCCGGCGTCGTACCCGCACCCACAGACGTGCTCGGTATCAGCTGGTCGTATGCGGATGGCAGAGACCCGATCATTACCACCGACCGCGGTGTGCTTCAAGGGGAGTGCGACGCGGTGACCTGCACGCAGGGATTCCACGCCATCGGTAAGTTTTCTTCTTATTTGTATCCCCTCACTGTTTGCCCATACAAAAGACTGACTTCTACTTCCAAAAACTCAGGCGAATACGCCTACGTGGACAACTGCCTGGACGGCGGCGCGGGATGCACAGGGGACTCAGCTACGACTGGGTGCCGCCTGTGCTCGATTTACGGGGGCGGGCAATATCCTAACTGGTTCCCCGAATGCCCACCTTGCATTTGCGACGTGTTCGGTATCGTGGACGAAAACTCCATCTGCAAGGGACCCTCCGCCGAAGACGCTGACCGCGTCGCGGCGCGCGACGCTCGTGAGGCGGCGAGGGAAAGCGATGCTGCACCTGTCGCTGCGTCTGCCGCTGGGCCTGCCACTGGGCCTGCCGCTGCGCCTTCTCCCGAGGAAAGCGATGAAACTCCTGCCCCCGAGGAAA
>TARA_B110000977_G_scaffold195183_1_pt1 | contig 15527 bp, 10 predicted proteins | sample TARA_B110000977 | Tara Oceans TARA_B110000977 (sample SAMEA4397798) | marine metagenome | biome: Polar Biome; feature: [SRF] surface water layer (ENVO:00010504); material: water (ENVO:00002006), including particulate matter (ENVO:01000060) such as... | depth 5 m | reverse complement strand
TCGCCTGTTGCGGTCTTGTGACCCGCCGCTGCCGCCGCCGCAGCCAAAGGCGCCGTGACTTCCCGCTGTTGGTTTGCCTGTTCGCGCGCTAGTGTGTTCGCCGCTGCGACAACTGCGGCTCTTTCAGCGACGGACCCGCTACCAGCCAACCCGGCTGTGGAGTTGTGAGGCGCACGGGCGCGTCCAACTCGACCTCTGCCCCTGCCGCCGCCTCCTGGTCCAGAACTCGTCGGGTAATCACCCATCATTGCCGCGCGCATGCGGTCCATTTTACTCATAGGCTTGGCAGTCTTAGCGGTACGTACAGTGTTACTACCACCACCTCTGCCAACCTTACCCCCACTCCCCCCTCGTGACCTCACGGTAGCCCCACCTGACCCCGCGAGCCGCTGCCGTTCCAGATACTCTCCCCAAATCCCCCGCATCAACGCTTGTGACCCTACGCACAGCAAGTTCGCGAGCTGATTAGCCGTGGCGTCGTCCTTCGCCACCACCAACAGCGGACCTTGCCCGAACCGTTCTTCCTGGGTAGGCCTGTAACTAACATCGGCTGGACCAGCTTGTGACGCGAAGTCAGCTACTATCTCATCCTGGTCGTCAACAGCTAAGTCGTCCTTCGTGAGGTCAATCGATTGTTGACCTGTCCCGTTCTCCGCCAACATCCTTTTTCGCAGCGCTTCCTTCTCCACCCGGACCTCCTCCACGACCTCTTCAAGCAAAGGCCACTTCGGCATCGGTTCTAAGACAGTCACGAGCTCCGTGTCAGGACGCATCGGTTCAGGTGCAGAAACTTCATTTATCTCATCAAGATTGTCATCGTCGGCGTTTTGTTTTTTCTCATTATTATTCAGCCGCAAAAGGTACACGCGTTTCTTGGCTTGTTCGAAAATCGTATGCGCCGCTTCCGTGTACAACCACACTGACTCTCTCCCCTCCGCGACCCTTAAAGTCTCCAAATACCGCAAAAACGTAACCGAGTCGTACCGCAACAAGTACGTCGCTAAATTCCTTAACGTCCTTAAATCGTACACGATTTGTTTTAGTTTCCGCGTCACGCTGTGCCACACCGGGTCTAGCTGTCTTTGCAAAACCCTGTCAAAACTTCTATGCAACCCCGCTTCCAACGTCAACTCGCTCGTATCGACGTGTTTGCTTTTCTTCAATTCACCCATGCACGCGTGCATGACTTCCACAATAGCGTCTTGGATTTTCTTTGTAGCGGGTGTTAGGGGTTGCCGTAACTCAACCACCTCCGGGGCGTGTTTATCCAAGCACCCCCGGACACCGAGGTGAAACCTGGGCCATAAATTTATGTTCCGCACCATCAACGCTTTCATCGCGCGCTCCACGGAGTTGAATCCTCGGACTAAATCGCCAGGGCGGTCAGTTATACCGCGAACGAAGCCTAATCTATTACCGGAACGAAACAGCCTCACCACGAATGCTTCTCCGGAAAAGTCCGTCACCCTGTGCGCGTTGCAAATGATTACGCCGGCGATATTTCCAGGTGGCAACGAATTTCTCAAAATGTCCACCGCAGCGATTCGGGTAGTCACGAAAAGAGGACCTCCATTTCTGTACAGAGTGTCACGTTCCACTGCAGTGTACCCATCAGCGGTGATTTCGGGGGGGAATGGTGTACCTGGTGCTAGCTGTTTTAAATGAACTCGTAGCGCGTTCTTTTGAGAGTCGCTCACGCTGAGAAGTAATGTGGCGCCGGTTTTTTTGTTTTTCGAGATGGTCTCATTTTGATTCGAAGTAGATTGATGTCCGGAGTTGTCGTGCCCATGTGTGTCTCCTGCTCCACCGGGTAACGCGAGAAGGTTGGAGAATGCGATGTTAGCACTATTCTCGTTTCTTTCATCAATAGCTCCTGGAACGTTCTTAATTAGCCCCGCTAACGTTTCACTCAACCCCAGGCCTTCCGCCAAAACCGACAAACCGTCCAGCTCTAAAAGCTCATCCACGATCTGCTCGTGGAACGGGAGCATCAGGCCGTCGGGGTCTGGGTCATGGCCGCTAGTGCTGGGGCCGAAGTCGCCGTTACCATCACCAGCCATCGGTAACCGTCGCATGTTACCGTCCGCCGTGCGCAGACCCTTCCGAATAGAGCTCGCCCATGCATGATGAGATCTCGTTGTTCGCTGAAAAATTGTTCACCGAATTTATTTTTTCTCGGCACATTTCCACTCCCATCAGTGGATAAGACTTCACACACCATGGCGCTCCTCGCGGTTCCCTCCGTTCGTTTGGTGCCGCGGGTCGTTGTCGCCCGGCGCTGCGACAAAGCCCGACGCGCTCGCTCGCATATGACCCGCGCCGCATTCGTGGACCAACCCGGTGACGACGCGGGCCCATCCTCCACGAGCACGAAACAAAAGCCACCCGAACCATCCGCCGACATCCCGAATGATGAGATTTCGGTCGACGATGAGACGTACGTCGAATCGGATGAAGAGGTTCGCGAGCGCACCGCGGTCGGCGCATTGGTGAAGTGGTGCGTGGAGCGCGGCGCGTCTGGAAGCGGGCTGTCCGTGCGTCTTCCGGATGATTTGCTCAGGGGAAGAGGGCTAGAAGCCAGCCGAGATATAGAAGTGGACGAAATCGTCTTGTCGTTGCCTTTAGAAATGGGCATCTGCGATGCGCAGGAGGGGCATCCGGCTGAAACCTGGGACACCATGGCGAACGCGCCGTGGGGCGTCCGGCTGGCATGTAGGGTTTTACAGGAGAGGGCGAAGGGTGTTACATCTGAGTACGCACCGTATCTCGAGTTAATCCCAGAGAGCGTCCCTGGTTCGCCATTATTATACGCAGACGACCAAGTTCTCGGCCTCCAATACCCGCCCGCTGTGAACGAAGCGCGGGAGATGCGTACCGCGGTGGAAATGTGGCACGGCATTTTAACGAAAGAGTGCCCGTCTGCGCTAGCAGGGGCTACGTATGATGACTTCAAATCCGCCGTTTCTGTTGTGCACAGCCGGACGTACGGCATCGCGGGTGAATCGGGGGAAGGGTATTTCCGCGCGTTGTTACCTTTAGCGGATTTGCTCAACCATGCGGGGGATGAGTACTTGGAAAGCGCGAGTTTCTTGAGTAAACAGACCAACGAGGTGTCGAATACCGATACGACTGAAAGCAACAACAAGAACTCCATGTGGCCTCCCGCGCACGATTCCGACAACTTAGCCTGGTCAACCGTGGACGACTCTGGCGTGATTAACTTCGCTGCTACTAAAGAAATGAAACCAGGCTCTGAAGCCAGTATGTCGTACGGCGAACGTTCAAACGACCACTTCCTGATGTACTACGGATTCACCCCCCCCCGAAACCCGCACGACGACGTGATCATATTCCAGGATTTAGAGCACGCCTTGTCCTGGCACATGGTGTTCCACCCTGAGCTGTGGGACACGGGGAGTGACGAGGAGGCCAACGTGAGAGAAGACGCCGCCAGGGCCGCCGTAAAAGCCACGGAAAAACTCCTCGCACAAACGAAAGACGGGGAGCTGATGATGAGCGAGCCTAGGCTGAAAGTGTTGCCCGGGGGTAGGTGTGATGCGAGGTTAGTGAGTCTGTTCGCCGCTGCGTATGCGGGCAACGATGCTGGCGTGGAATCAGGAAAAGAAATTATGGAGGTTGACATCCAATCAGCGCACTTGGACATCGCGAAACGATGCGCCGAGCTTTTGCGGCAAATGCCGACGAGTATCGCGGAAGATTCTGAATTGTTGCGTTCCGAATCAATCGCCGACGCGACACGCTCAATGGTTTCCTACCGCGCACACAAAAAGGAAGTCTTGGTGGATGCTATTACTGAACTGGGGAAAGGTGGGGTGGAGATGCCGGAGGCGTACAGGTAATCGTGTGGGGTAGTAAGGGTTGTGAATCACGTACCAGAGGCAGTTCTTGTTGAAAAAATACTCTCACGAAGCTCGAAAGCGATCATCGCGATCATCAGGATCCTGGCCGCCGACTCGCTTTTTGCACGCCTCTGATCTCAGTGATCGCGCGCCGCACATTCCTCCGCTCGTCGGCCCGTCCCGCCGCTTCGGCGCACGCGCCACGATGCCGAAGCCCAAGAGCGGCGAGGAGGCCAAGGTCCCGCTGCAGGCGGTGGTCCTCGCGGACAGCTTCACGCAGGTGCGGATCGGTGTCGAGTTAACCCTACAAATCCACTATGTGAACACACAGAGTGCCTTCCTCGATCGCGATCGCCTGGCCTGTGACTGAATGCTCATACAATTTCCGACCTTGAACACGAATACTAACCAACAACCATACTCCAACCCTCACAGGCGTTCCGCCCCATCACCCTTGAGCACCCCAAAGCCTTACTCCCCCTGGCGAACGTCCCCATGTTGGAGTACGTTTTAGAGTTTTTATCTTCGAATGGCGTGGAAGAAGTGTTTGTGTTTTGCTGCGCGCACGCGGAGCAGATCGTCGGGTACATCGAGAACAGCCAGTGGGCCCGGGATTCAAATTCAAACTTCGTGGTGCACACGATCGTCAGTACGAACTGCATCAGCGCAGGCGAGGCGTTGCGTTTGATTGACCACCGGCACGTGGTGCGCGCTGATTTCGTCTTAATCCACGGCGACGTCGTCGCGAACATGGATTTAAAAAAGGTATTGGACGTGCACAACTCCCGACGGAAGAAGGAAAAACTCGCCATCATGACCATGTGCTTCAAACCAGTTGGCGGGCGGTTGAGGGAGGAGCGGCTGGGGGAACACAATTTAGTGGTCGTGACGGACCCGAGCATCAACAGGGTGCTTCACTACGAAGCGCATCAGCCGCCGAACGAGGTTGATGGTGTGAGTAAAAGAAATAAGCCGCAACTCCCGCCGTTGTCGCTGGACGCCTCATTGTTCTCTGACCACGCTACTATTAAAATAAGAACTGACTTGTTGGATTGCCACGTCGACATCTGCGCCCCCGAGGTGCTGTACCTGTTCACGGATAACTTTGATTACCAGAACTTGCGGCGGGATTTCGTCGTTGGAACCCTGAACGAGCGCGAGTTAGGAAACAACATCTACTCTCATATTTTAGGACCGTCAGAATATGCGGTCCGGGTTGATTCGTTACGCACGTACGACGCGGTGAGCAAAGACGTGATTCAGCGGTGGAACTACCCCATGTGTCCTGATACAAATGCGCTGCCGCGTGGCGAAAAAAGCACGTACTCGCACGAGTGGCCCAACGTTTACAAAGAGCAAAACGTTGATGTGCACGAAACAGCGACCATTGGCTCTGGGGTCGTGATAGGCGAGGGGTGCGTGATCGGGGCTGGATCTGTAATTGGAAGCAGCACCTTAGGCCGAGGCACTGTTATTGGCGCCAACTGCGTCGTGAAAGGAAGCTACCTACAGAGCAACGTTACGGTTCACGACTCTGGAAAAATCACGAGCTCTTTTCTGTGCGAAGGCGTGGTGGTGCACCAGTCCGCTGTTGTCGGCAAAGGCGCGGTGCTTTCCTACGACGTCGTGGTTGGTAACGGGCACGTGATTGCTGACTACTCACGGATCTCCCTAGCCACGCAGCCGGACCACGACGACGACGAGTACGATTCAGACGAGGACGGGCTGGAGGTTGGCAGCCTACCTAGCGACGGGCGGAGGGTGTCTCTCGGTGGAGGCTCGTCCGCGACCATGGGACGACAGAACTTCGGCGGCCGCGCTGGTAAGGGCGGGTCTGATTCCGATGAGTCCGAGACCAACGCAATCACAACCACTAGGAGCGCGTTTCTTCTCAGTGACCGCGAACAACAAGCCCTCGCGAAAGCCAAGAAGGGGTTCAAGTCCGTGGACGAAGCGGGGAGGCACGTCTGGGCGCCCGAGGATGTTGGGGTGTCCGGCGCCGGGAACTTGTGGACGCCGCACCGGAACGAATCGCAAACCATGTGGCGTTTTTCAATCGCGCAGCCCACGCCTGGAAGGTCGCAATCCGCGTACATAAACGAAGACGCACTTGACAGCGATGATGACATTGCGCATAGACGCGGGGGAGGTAACAACAGCGACGGCAGCAGGTCTGACGACGACAGCGACGACGGCGTGGATGAAAAAGAGACAGTTTTCAGACGAGAGGTTGCTGAAACTTTTCTGCGCTGCGTCAAGCACGGGTACGAGGAGGCGAACGCGGTTGTCGAGTTACAAGGCCTGAAGATGGCAGAGAACAGAACCTTCGCGGACATTGCAAGGTATGTTCTTATGACTGTTCTAGGTCTAGCCCTGCCTGCACCCAAGGACGTGACCAAGGAGAACGTAAAGTTGTATCCTAATGTCGCGCCGTCGAGCACGGCTGAGATTTTGAAACTGGTTCGCCAGAAAGTAACCCGCTGGGCGCCTCTGTTAGCGCGCTTCCTAAAGTCAGAGGATGACCAAGTCGAGATGCTGTTAACTCTTGAGGATTACTGTTCAGAGGAAGAGGTGTTTCGGGGTATGGGCGGTGAGAAGTTGACACCCGCATTTGCGAAAATTCTGCACATGTTGTATGACTTGGATGTGTTATCCGAAACTTCCGTGCTCGCCTGGTCTGCAGAAAAAGAGCACGCGGACGAGGAGGATAAAAAGTTCCTGAAGTTGGCCAAGCCGTTCGTGGAGTGGCTCAAGGAAGCGGATGAGGAATCGGACGAGGAAAGCTCGGAGGAGAGTGACAGTGACTAGGTATGGTGAATAATCATAGACTATTACGTCGAACTATATCTCACGCGTCAATCGTTTCCGTACGTCTCATTTCTCATCGCCCCCACGTCCCCCACCCGGTCCACCCAGAACCCTTTCCCGTACGAAACCAACACCTCGTCCCCTTTGCTTATCGGCTTTTTATCGACAAAAATCGCGAGTTTCAAGTCACCGGCGCGGTCGCGGTACTGCTCGAACACCGCGTTGGCTTTGCGCCCGGTGTTGCGGAAATCGTTGCACATACGCGCCTCGTTGCCATTGGAATTCGCATCCAACGCGAGCTCGTGGTCGTCTCCGAAACTCGCGCTGTAGTCGGACTTTTGATTCTCGTTGCCAGATAGCGAAACATAACCCAGGTAGTCCACTATGTGCTCACCTGGTAAAAGAAAGTTAGGCAGTAAGATGTCAGATAAAGAACCAGTTGCGTTGCGTCGTGGTCGTGTCGGACTTCGAATGTTATGTGCGTCTGGACTTTCCGCAATTCAGTTCGTACCTGGAGACAGCTTCCTTGACGCGAACAAGCCGTTCTCGCCGTGCGCGGGGTGCGAAGGGTCGTCTATCAAATGCCAACGCACGGTTTTTTTAACAACCGACGGATTTCCAATCACTTCCATTCCTTGCTTCGACACCTTGTACTTTGCATAAACCGCCTTATTCTTCTTGACGTCGTCGCCCCAGACCAACGAAGTGATGTACTGCACGGCCGATGGCCACGTGCTGGAAGAAGGCGGCTTTGTGAGAGGGGCGGACCCCTTGGTGGAGCGCCCCATCGGAGTGATGAGATTGTTATCCGGCGACCGCCGAAAAAGCGAAACGCGAAAATGTTTTCGTTCGCCGAAACGAAAAAGAACGGTTGCTTCTCGGGACGCGGCCAGACAGAGGGACGCTCAGCAAGAGGGCCGCACGTCACAATGGAGCTCCCGGAGCTTGGCGAACATTGTGAGCATATAGGTGCGTCGTGCCCTCGCTGAAACGCCCTCGCCTTTGTTACCCTCGCCTTTCACAGATCTCAGATTTCTCGGACAAATATGAGATTCGTTTCGGGCAAACGTTTGCAAATCTCTGACATCTTCCAACCTCCTTCCTCAGGGTGTGGGCAGCTGGACTTTTTGCCGTTCCTGTGCCGAGGGTGTGCGAAGACGTTCTGTCTGGAGCACCGTGGGTCGCACGGATGCGCCGCCCCGGCGAGACAGGTGCGACGAACGCGGTATCCCCAGATCTCAAATGATGTTTTGCACACCTGTCCAGTTTCTCTCATCAAGAAGACAAAAAACTAAATCTTGACCTCCCCACTCGTTCACGTTTTCTTCCACTTCCATAGGACACGACGTGCGTGGTGTGCCCTTTGTGCGGCAACAGCGTGAAGCACGTCGATGGTGAGAGCATACATGTCACTTTTGAAAAGCACACGAGCAGTTCGAAGTGCGACCCGAGTTCGCATCCTACAAATATCAAACGCTGCCCCGTAAAAGGGTGCAAGGAAAAGCTCACCGCCGTGAGTTCGTTCCAGTGCAAAACGTGTCACGTTCTGGTATGCCTTAAACACAGGCACAAGGACAAGCACCACTGTGGGGATAGGACGAAGCTGCGAGGAGGTGGGGGAGGGGGCATAGGGGGGGTGAGTGCGAGCACGGGGAGTGCTGGCGCAGCGGGGACGAGTAATTCGTGGGGATGGCAGAGCTCGAGTGGAGGCTCGCGCGCGGCGGTTTTGGCGCCAAACGTTGTTCGACCAAAAGATTTACCCACTCCCCAAAGTCGTTCGCCAAACCCATACACGTATACCAGCCAAAGAGAGGTGTGTTCCGTTTGCGGCAAGTCGTTCCCGCACCTCGCCGCGCTCATCGCGCACGCGGAACAGGCGCACCAAGGGATTGATATGTTTGGCGGTGGAAATATCCGAAATACTCGAGACAGCGGAAACATCTTCACAGAGATGTGTCCGCAGTGCGGCGCGCGCTTCCGAGATGTCGCTAGTTTAGTAGCCCACGTGCAAAACGCACACGAGGGGTCGGGTAAGACTTCAAAATCAAAGAAGTCAACCTCGTCGCAGTGCCTAGTGAGTTGAGTAGTGGATTATCGAAAAGGTATTCGTGGATTATTGAAAATATAAAAATATTTCAAAAGTTATTTGTGGGTTCGTCTCGCGCTCATACGCGTGGACCCATCAGCTATTGTTTCAAAGTTTTTAGAGTGGTCATAAGCTCGCCTTGCTGGCATTACAATACCAAATTCTAAACACAAAATTCTACGTTTGCATGTTCGCCTCCATGAGTTTCCTGGCCTGCGCAGCGGCTTCCGCGAGTTCCCGATCGTCCAGGGACATGCCCTCCGCGGCGTCCATCATGTCGTCCAGCGTGGCCGGCCGGGTTTCCCCCTGGATCGAATCGCTCCGCTTCAACGCCCCAGCACCACCCATCATGTACGAATCCGCTTCCTTCCGGTAATTTTCAACCGATTCCTTTGGGAGCGATTGCGCTTTTCGAAACTCTCTTCGCGGAGTGCCGCCCGTTGAGCCCGCCGCCGCGGCTTCCTCCGCCGCTGCAAAATCAGCACCAACCGCCGACGTCGCGTTGACGTACGAACTCCCCCCGTTTCCCGTCTCGAACTCCTCCTTCGCGCTAGGGTGGTACTCCAGGATTTCCTTGAATAACAAACCCCGGACTTCCTCAGGTGTCAGTTTTCGCGACTCGAACGCGTACTCGTCTCTGGAAACAATCTCGGCAGCCGGTTCGCGCTTCGCGTCTGCCAGCCCCGCGAAGTAAGGATCCGCCAACGCCTCCTCCGCGGTCGGTCGGTCATCCGGGTCGAACGCGAGCATACGTTCCAACAACGACAACGCAGCAGGGTGTGCTTTCGGGAACCTTCGCGCGAACGGCACTTTAGGCTTGATACGCATGTTTCCTAAAAATCGTCTCGCTTTTTCATTTCTGACTTTTTCTACTTGGTCGGGTCTTGGAGTGCCTAACAAGTCAGTGATGATCTCTAATTGATGGACGACATTTTTACCCGGAAACAGCGGTTTCCCGCTAAGAATCTCCGCGAAGATACAGCCGATTGACCAAATGTCAATAGCAGGTGTGTACTTCGTGAAGAACGACCCGCACAGCTCGGGGGCTCGGTACCATCTAGTGGCGACGTAGTCTGTCCAAAACACCGTAGTGGGCCCTGAGTCGTGAAACGCCGGCCTCGCGAGCCCAAAGTCACAGATTTTCAGCTTGCAATCCGCGTTCGCCAGGATGTTCTTGGGTTTCAAATCCCTGTGGTACACGTTCGCGGTGTGTACGTACTTGAGCCCTCTCAACAATTGGTACAGAAAGAACTGGTGGTGCTCCTGGGTTAGGTCGTCGTTCGCCTTGATAACTTGATGCAAATCCGTCTCCATCAGCTCGAAGATCACAAAGATGTCTTTGAAATCCCGCGGGTTTGGAGGGAGGACGATGTGCTTCACCTCGACGATATCAGGGTGCTTCAACACACGCAACAGCTTTACTTCGCGCAGAATACGCGTGGCATCGCTAACGTGCTCGAACACGTCTGTGATTTTCTTGATCGCAACCTTCTCGCCTGTTTTGTTGTCCGTCGCGCTGCACACCACTCCATACGACCCCTTGCCGATGATCTCGTGAATCGTGAACCGGTTCGCCTCGCCGCACTGGTCGAAGAAACTCGCCTTGTCCTTCGCGTCGTTGCCCATCGTGGGTGGCTTGGGGGGGTCACCGCTCAACGCCAATCAAGTGCGACCCTGACGCACGTCGTTCAACACACGGGAGGTTTATTTGTCACTCGATCCGAGAGTTTGCGACGTAGGGGAACGACGGGGTAGGGTCCTTGAAACCACCCAGCACAGAGAGTTAACAAAAGCTCGAGTCGCCTCTGTACCCTCAACCTTACACGCCTCGCTCGCCCCCTTGCGCGTCTCCAGCTGCCGCCCCCTCCATCGCCCCTTCAAAGGTCGCGACTTTTCCGATTTTGGTCGGGGAAATTACCTGGAATCTGGAGATCGACCAGAAAACAGTTGCGATTTTTCGCAAAATCCTGTTCGACTCAACCTGCAGAAAGTCCGGACTACTTGCTCAAATGGTCGGGTGTTGGATTGAACGACAAGAACTCGGTGTCTCCAAACGCGCAAGCAACTGCCAAGTTTGATGCTCGGTTGCTCGCCAAGAGAATTGGATAACTGTGGAATGATTGACTTCCTCATCCATCATGGCGCTCGTTTCCAGCCTCGGCGTCCGCCCGCTCGCGGCGCCCCTTCGCGGGTCCGTTGTGCGAGTGCGCCCGGTGCGATGCTTCGTCCCCATACACGCCTCGCTGCACAAACGAAACGCGGCGCTGGCCACCGTGTCGGTACGTCCCATAGGTGAATGCATCCAAACATCCGCGTCGACGTGGACAAAACATCCGACGACATGCCCTTGTTGCTGCGACTGACCACACCACGATCTTCTCCCCCTTTCCCAACAGGCCATCCCATCTATGTTGTTCGCCTCGTTAGCGAGCGCCGCGGAGTCACCCGAAGCGCAAGCCGCGGTCAACAAAGTAAACAACCTGGTCACGGAACTCTCGGCGAACGATCCTTTGGATCCCGAGACAGCGAAATCGATCGCGCACGTTCTTGGCCCGTTTTTCTCAATAGCCACGATTCTGTTCATCGTCCGAATCGTCATGACGTGGTACCCTTCCGTGCCGTACACGAAGCTCCCCTGGGTCGTCGCGTACGTGCCCACGGAACCGCTGTTGAAACCGACGAGAAGTTTAGTGCCTCCGGTGGGGGGCGTGGATGTATCCCCAATAATCTGGGTCGGGATGATTAGTTTCATGAATGAAATCCTTTTAGGGAAGCAAGGGCTGTTGATTCTGTTAAGCAACAAACAGCTGATGTAATAGAGGGTTAGGGATGTAGTCGATATGTCACTCTATCGTGGATAGTTCACGGGGTTTCTTGTGTTACTATTAGAGTGCTATTAATACTTTAGATGCGATGAAGTAATAAATCACCAAATATATTTTGTTCATTTTCTTTCACCCTCTTGCAAACCCCAATCGGACACTTCCCTCAGCGCGGCCCTGTACGTCGTGCACCGGTGATCGCGGTGTCAGTTGAGATTACGCGGAGTGTGTGAGTAAAGGCTCGATTGTCGTACGTCGAAACAGACAAGTCGCGTGTGTTCCTGGAGCGGACGTAGGTGTACCCCCGTGATCCCCGAAAATGACCACCGCCCTGGGTCGTCTCGCGTTCGGCGCATCCGCCTCAGCGTCTTGCGAGCTGAGCGGCAGCGCGCTTTCCACGCTCGTGAAACATTTCGGGGTGTCACGTGGTGTTTACACCAGCTCCTCTCTGTTCGCCAAGAAAGCCTCAAAGAAAGTCGACACCTCGTCAACCGATGAGGTGCACACGCATTCCACTGAAATCGCGACTGGGATCAACATCAAAAAGGGAGGAGAAGATCCCACGTTGAAACCGGACGCAGACTACCCTGACTGGCTGTGGACTCTAGCTTCGCCAGAAAAGTCACTAGGCGAGCTGGAAAAGGAAGTCGAGGCGGCGAAACTTACTGGTGAGCTGGATGTGATGGCGGTGGGGGACATTAAACGCCTCGTGAAGCTGCGACGACGCGCGAAAATAAAAGCAAACAACCAAGAGCGCGCAAAGTGATTTAGATTTCTTTTTATGGAAGCGAAGAGCGTCGTATTACACTCGTTTGTGCGTCTGTATCTTGTGAAGCATAAGATGTGTATGGAAGCCTTTGAAAACACACAGCTGTGCGTCTCGAACGTTCTCACGGTCTGTGACCCAGGAATTTACCGGACGTCTTTTCTCGCCTCGAAAGTCTCATCATGCCTCGACTGCTTTGTCGCGCACCATCTTTTCCCACCTTACCTTGTCGTACTCCTCCGGTAACATGAAGTCCGGATCCGAGTAGGATCTCCAGGTGAACATGTGGCAGTCCATACATAACGTTTCGCTTTCGAACTGCTTTTTGCCCCGGCACCAGGTCTGCATGAAGTGGTGTTCCTTGGTGTCGTTCGAGCCGCAGGCCAAACAATCGGGAAACCTGTCGTTTCTCTTCCAACGCGAGGTCCACTCATCGACGGTCATGATTTTCAACCCGCTGCCCACGGAAGGGTTGATCTCCACGGGGTCGCCAGACATGATTTTCTTCCACTCCGTTGCGTGAACCGTGGCCTTGGGGTCCGCGTTGACCTCGGTGTACACCTCGGTTTTCAAATCGTCCGCGTACGCGTGCGTCCAGTCCTTCTTCTCCTCGTCTTCCTTCGCAGGATCCTGGAAGGCGAAGCGGCGGTGGGGCGGTGAGTGACGGTTTCGAGATTGGGGCGTGGGGTGGGTTCAGGGCGCAGAGGGAGAACGTGGGAGTCAGTTTACACGAAATAACCATCCGTACCGTGATCTTTGCCATGTCGACGTAGTGCGTCGCGCGTGCGTGCGAGTGACCCGGTACGAGGCGTGCGCCCGACCGAGGCAGGACCACGACGAGTTTCGGGACGTCGAAAAACGCGCGATTTCGGGAGACAAAAAGGTTTTTCAGAAGGAAATACTTTTCAATCACAAGTGCGGCCGCAACACCGGGTGGAACTCTTCCAGTTGTTCTGTAACCTGCTCTAATGCTGTTCCGTCATTATTCGACACGGCGTCTTCACCGTCGCCGTCCTTTTCATTTTCCAAACGCACCTCCTCTTCGTTTTGTTGTCCGACGCGCCCCGGCGCCTCGACATCTAAAATCTTCACATTCTCACACGCACGTTCAATTCGAAACGAACGCGATCCTTTCTCGACCATGCGTTTGGAGACATCAGGGCGTTGCAATCGTACTCCTACGGTCCCCTCTTCCCCAAGCAAACCTTTCGACTCGCACTGCTTCAGCACCCACAACCTCCTGTTGTTCGTGCTGAAGAACTTTTGAATCTTCTCGGGCGCTTTCGAGTCGTTGCCTTTCTTACCTTTTCTACCTTTCCCCTTTTTGCCTCTTCCGTCTTCATCGGATGACCACCCGTCATCCTCTCCTGCCTTATTACTCTCCACCGGTACCTCCGCGCTGATCACCGCGATCGCGGGCAAGTCGCTTGGTTTCATTTCCCCGGACTCGATCTCGTGAAGCGTCCCTGCTAAAGTCCGGCCGCACCCGCTGAAATACGGCAGCACCTTGGAGTACGTGTACAGGATTTGCGAAGGCCGGAGCTGGACTAATGGGCCTTCCGCGCTGCCGCTCGAGCTCGCCTTGCACCTTCCCTTCTTCTTCTCCTTCTTCTTCTCGGGGGGCATCGTGGGGGCGGCGACGCCCGAGGGGCGAAGTGTCGATAGGGAGCTCTTCGCTGCTTCATCAGGTGTCGGCGGCGCGTTCCGCGACAAAAAATTGCCAACTGACGAGAGAATCAGTTTCTAACCGTTTCCGAGAATCTTGCTTCGTTGGACGCGCCGACGCCGCACACCGCGCGACGCGAACCTGCCCGAACGTCTCGGCTTGTGTCTACTACGTGAACGGCTTTGTTTTGACGTAGTCAGGCAAAACACCGCGATGAATTCCGCGCGGGGCCTTCGCGCGCAGGTAGAGTCGCTGCTTAAGGACGAGCTGTGGGACAGCGCCGAGACTCTCGGCGGTTTGCTCGCGACGTCGACTGTGGTGGACGGGTTGCATCCCGGCGAGCGAGCCGCGCACGTCTCGCTTTTCGCGGATGCGCTGCTCGGAAAGCGCGAGTTTAGACGCGCGTTACACCACTACGCGAGGGCGTTGGAGCTGAACCGGTTAGCCCCAACCGGGGGCGTCCATCCCGAGGCGGAAACGCCCACGCCGATGGGCACCCGCCAAGCGATGGGCACACCCGGCGAGTCCCCGTCTTTGCACGCGCCTGGCACACCGGGTGTGGCTCTGGTGACTCCTTTGAACCCGGTGGACACGCCTGTTGGGAAATCGCCAGAACCGGTGCCCGCTTCGCACCTCGACGAATCAACAGTGAAGTTCAAGATGGGCAAGTGTTACTCGAACCTGCGGGAGTGGCGGTTGGCGCTTTCTGAATTAGAAACCATCCCCGCGCGTTCGCGGACGTTAGCCGTAACGCTGGCGTTAGCGGAGGCTTATAGGCGCACCGGGTATGACCGAGCGAGCATCGCGTGCTACAAGGAGTGTTTGCGGATAAACCCGTTCGCGGTGCAGGCGATGGACGCGCTGGCGGACGCGGGGGTGGACGCTGCGGAGCTGAAAGGAAACATCAACTCAATGTCTCAAACCGAACCCGGATCTGATTCATGTTCAAATACCGAAACACAAACCGTGTTGCGACTTTTGTGTGAAGGGCGGTGCGCTTTGGTGGGTGGCGACGTAGAGGCGGCTACAAATCGATACTCAGCACTTCAACGCGTTTTTCCAGGGGACGCGAGGGTATCCTTAAATCTGGCTAAATGCGCGCTCGCCGGGAACGACAAAGACGCGGCGCTGGACCATTTCCGCCGGCGCCGCGGTGTGGACCCGCGAGCGGTGGAAGGCAACGACTTGTTCGCCGAGCTGTTGAGGGCGAACAGGGAGGAGGGCGAAGGCGATACAAATAGTAATTTAAAACCCATCTCACTCAACGCTCACGACGCGGATGACGAGTTCGGGTTGGGCGGGTACGGAGTTTTATCGTCCGGGTACGGAATCGGCGGCACCAACGCGTTGGGTACCGACGGCGAGTTGCGAAGTTTGGTTTCTGAATCTTTAGAGTCGAATTCCGATGCGCCAGAGGCATGGATTGCTGCAGCGGTGTACTGGTCGAGTAGAGGACAAGTAACGCGAGCGTTATCTTACGCAGACAAAGCGCTTCGAATCGACGACAGAAAAAAGACAG
>TARA_B110000977_G_scaffold185860_1_pt1 | contig 15540 bp, 9 predicted proteins | sample TARA_B110000977 | Tara Oceans TARA_B110000977 (sample SAMEA4397798) | marine metagenome | biome: Polar Biome; feature: [SRF] surface water layer (ENVO:00010504); material: water (ENVO:00002006), including particulate matter (ENVO:01000060) such as... | depth 5 m | reverse complement strand
TTCCGAGGAGGCGGGCAGGCGTTATATTCATTCCATCGCATCTGAATGATCGAGTCAGGTTTCTGGGAACGAACGACGTCACCTCAAAGCTATGACTCAGGTATTCCCACGTGGCTCGCGAAGCGCAGACGCAAGTGCGCGCGGAGGTGAATAATGGGGGTACGAAGTAAGCGATGCACGCACGGAAAGGAGAAGCACAATTGCGTGGTGTGCACACCCTGCCCTCACGGCAAGCTGAAACAAAGCTGCGTGAAGTGCAAGCCCTGCCCCCACGACAAGCTGAAATACAAGTGCGCGGTGCGGCACGCGCGGACCCGCCGAGCTCGAAGCGAGTCAAGCGCGAACAGGAGAGTTCGCCCGAGATCAAGCAAGAACCCTTCACCATTCAAGGTGCATACAGAGAGCACTACGGATTCGGGAAGTAAAGCCAAAAGTTTGGCTCTAAATTTTTACGTCAAATTTCGACTCGACTACTATCACTTCCCCCTAGCCGCTTCCAACCCTTTCTGGACGTGCGCGACACACCTGTGCTGCTCCAACGCCGGCGTCAGCACCTCCACTACAACCTCAGGCTTCACTTTCGCCGCCGCCAGCACCGCACTTAAAACCGCATCCCGCACCCCCTCATCCCCGTCGTCCATGTGCACCACGAACGGCTTCAGCAAATACAAACAGTTCGTTGAGTCCCAGTCGGGGGAGACGCATCTTTCGAAAAACGTCTCGACACATTTAGAAGCAGCGATTCGAATATCGTCCCGACTGTCATCCATACGTTTCAACAATTCAGGGTAGATGGAACGGCGTCTTTCGTCGCCTATCGGGATGCCAACCGTCGCCAGGACGCCTCGCAACGCGTAACACGCCGCGCGTCGAGTTTCAGCGTAGTAGTCCTCCTCCATGGCGCTGAAAATTGACGGGAGCAACGAGGAGTTGTTTTCCTTCATCACCGCGAATAACGCGCTTTGCGTAATTGGCAGTGCGTTGGTAGTCTGCGAATTGTTACCCAAACTGCCCCTCAACATGGTCCCTAAACATACAATAGCGGCGTATCTCGCGGCGGCAGCGGTGGCACCTGCTTTCCAAACAAGAGACTCCAACACGACGTTTCTTATCAAGGCAACAGCGCGGGCGTCGTCGCCCCCGACCAACGCGGCACCGCGGTTCATTTTCGAATCAATTTCGGGAATATCTTCGCCGTCGTCTTCAAACGCCGCGTCCAAGGTTCTCAACAAAGCGACCCTGACAACTGGGTCGTTTGCCTGGTGACTCACGCTTTCAAACACTTGAACAGCCTTTGAACACACGGCTGTGTCGGTATCAAACACGGAACACGGCGCGTCAAGCACGAAGGCGCAGAAAGTGCGTTGCGAAGGGTTGGGCGAGGTCCAATTTTTTGACTCACTCAATGCGTTTTTTAAAGCCTCGTCAGCGTGTCTCTTGTACAACTCGTCGACCGATTCAAACCCGCAGGCCACTGCTAGTGACTCCATAGCGTACGCCGCTTGTGATGCGCTCTTGGGAGGCAATGCCCCAGGGGCGATGGAACCGTCGCCACTTGAAGCTCCTGTATCGGAAGCTTCCGGCGACTCCGCGGCGCGCATCTGAAGGAGCACGCGGAACAGATTCGCGCTCGATGCGTTTTTCCCCGACTGGCTGTCCACCGAGTCGCTATCTTTCAGCGCTCCAGACTGCGCCGCGACTTTGATCAGGTTGACGGTAGCGGTTAAACACTGCGCACGAACAGCCGTGTGGTCACACCCTAAAACGGTTCCATGTGACAGCGCTTGCGAAAGTTTCAACACGCTCTCTCCGTCAAGCGTAAACCTCGAGCTCCCAAAAACAATCGCGGCCAAAATAACCAACGACGCCGCGCGTTTTCCGTCGCTCACTTTAAATCCGTCACCGGTTATCGAGTCTTGAAGTATCGGAATCCATGTTGTGTTTGCATTGTGACTGTATGCCCCTATAATCTTGGCGCACAGTATAATTCTTTCCGCGGTGTCTGTGTCTTCATCCACCACCGCGTCTTCCAACGCGTGGATAATTTTCGGCAGAAAAGTACTTTCGCAAATTGAACTTCTGCCGAAAACAGAAACAGTTCCAAGTAACCCTGCCCCGACGTTTCGCCGCACGGACGTCCACTCCCTAGTTTCGGAAATCGCGTGCGGGAGTAGGGTGGGTAGTGACGACCTTATTAACCGTCTCGACGCGTTGGTCGGGAAATTTTCCGGTCCCGAGAAAGGGAAAGGAAGTAGTTGTCTCGCGGCGGACGCGATGTCAGATTCTTCAGAAGAAGAATTAGCTTCCAAAAGAATCGCATCCCCAAACCGTTTCCTCAGCGCCTCGTCATTCGCCGCCCCGACTTCCTCCACCAGTCGCAACGCGTTTTGCGCGTTCGCCTCGACTTCGTCCGCGATGCCGGTGAGGAGCATGGGGAGCAGGTTGACGGCGTGAGGGAGGAGGCATTGTTCGGAACTATTGTTGTCATTGTTACCTTCGGTGCCTTCCGCATCGCTCATCGCGACGTCCGTTTCAGCATTTTCGTTTTCGTCAAGACCATTTCTTTCACCACTACCATCCATCCCTCCGCCCATCACCATCCACTGTTTCAACTCAGTGTGAAACGCACTCCGCACCCCTGGTGTCCTGTCAAAGCACATGCACCGAATCCCAGGGGTTAGGATTTCCGAGATTTCGGTGGAGGTGCAAAACGGCGTGACCGATGACACTGCTCGTAAACAAGTTTTTCTCACCTCCGAGTGTCTGTGCTGCGCGTCGGGCAAAAGCGAAGCGAGGATCTTTCCCGCCTGGTGTTTGAGTAGTGCGGAGTTGCTAGTCTCCCTATTACCAAAACTCAGTGCTTTGACCAGCTCCCGCACCGCCCCGTGCACCGTTTTTTTCACTTCGTGGTACTGGTCGTTCACGGAGAAGGTCAGGATGTTTGTGAGCTCGTCGGCGTACGACGCAATTGCGCCGCGCGCGAACTTGACTATCTCAGAAACTAGTCGAAGAACTTCTAAACGAATTTCCTCGCTCGGCTCTTCGCCCGAACCTGCGCCTGCTATTTGCACCAAGGACGGCACTAACGTCTTCAGAACAGGTATTAACCGTGAGCTGGTGGAGGCATCCCTTCCCAGAACCGACACGTACTGCTGAAGCAACCCTACGCACTTCTCGCGGACCTTTTCCACGGGGTCTTTCAGGCCTCTTAAGATCGATGGAAAGATTTGCGGTGCGATTGAATCAAGCACGTTCACGTCGGGTTTGGGCTTCGCAGCGTCGCCAGTGAACAGCCTGTTGATAGGGAGTGAGGGGTTGGGTTGATAGGAGTGCGAAGTGCCACACGGGGACGTGATGTTTGAGAAGGGAAGGTCAGCGACTCTGTACTGAGTGTGGTACTGTCAATCATTCATTCGTTCGTTCGTCGAGAGATCTTCCTCACGAACCGTCAGAAAGTCAAACTGTCATCACGATCTCCCGTACCTGTTCGTGAGCACGTCGAACGCGCGTCTTCTCGTGCTTCGGTCGGTATCCACAAGACCGTTCAGGTCTCTTTGAATACTGGCCAGGAAAGCCGCCGGGTCCGGCACGTCGCCCATCCTGGGGCGCGCGGCGGTCTGTCGATCGTTGGCCGAGAGCGAAAAGCGAAAATCAAAAAACTTTGACGAAATAAAGCTGATGGCCAACAGTTTTCCAGATCAGATGACGTCGGTGGACGACGAAGCGGCTGCCGCGGCGGTTCCACCCGCTGCGCCCCTACGCGGCCCGGTATTCGAGGGCGTTGACGACACGTCGTTGGGTGATGACGAGTGGCTGGCACGAGCGATCGCCGCCGCGGCTGCGTCCGGGTTGGTGAACAACGCTGACGATGTCGCGCAGAGATTAGGGGAGCAGATGGCATTGATTGACACAGAGTCGCCGTCGTCGTCAGGGGATGTGGCGTTTGATGCGAACGAGCGGGAGGACGATACCACGACCGGCACAACATCACAGAGCGGTCATGAAACGATCCTTCGTTCTGTTTCCGGGTGGACAAGCTGGTCTGGAAACCGAACGCTATTGGTCGACAACTACGATTCGTACACGTACAATCTTTTTCATCTAATGAGCAGAGTCGAAAACGAGCCGCCGGTAGTGATACGGAACGACGACTACGATTGGAGTGCTTTGCAAGATAGCTTCAGAAGCAGGCACTTCACAAAGGTTGTGATGTCACCCGGGCCTGGCAATCCAAGTATTGCGCAAGACGTTGGGGTCATGACTGATTTGTTAAAAAACTTGAACACGACGCCTGTTTTCGGAGTGTGTTTGGGGCACCAAGCGTTGGCGGTGGTGAACGGTGTCGAGGTTAGTAGAGCTGATGTGCCTACGCATGGAAGAGTGACTACGATTACACATGATGGGACTGACCCCTTGTTTGAGAACGTTCCCACAGTGTTTACTCAAACGAGGTACCACTCCTTAACGGTGAGTGCGAAATCTTTGAGCGAATCTAACGGTGAGTTGATAGCATCGGCATGGACCGCTTCGAGTAGTGATAGTCAGTCTGAGGGAAATGACGGGTTGTTCCCCAACCAATGGGTGACCGAGGGTAACATCGCCTCCGAACGCGCTGGCGGTCAAATCATGGCAGTTAGACATAGGAGTAAACCGCACCACGGCGTGCAGTTCCATCCCGAGAGTATTTGCTCAGAGCCGTTTGGGGTGACTATTTATCGAAACTTTTGCGATATTTCAGATAGGTTTTGGACAGAGTTGGATGACAGGGATTCGGACGGTAAAGCTGATGCGTCTCCGCTCGCGCCTGACCCTACCACGACCGTCCCTACTGGTATGGACCCCGCGAACGTCGCGGAGACGAAACAGAGTGACAAAAAGTCTTCTGAAGAAATGAAAACAAATACAAAGAAACTTAACGCGTTTGATGACGACGACGGTCCCACGAAACTATTATGGATGCGGCTTCCCGGTTTGTTGAACGAAATCCCAGAAGGGTCCGAGACGCTGTTTTGGCGCACCGTAGTGCCTGAATTTGCACAGAGGCGAGTGGTGGAGGAAAGCTCGACCCGCGACTTATCCCGATTTGCGGCTACGGAAGCGACGAGGGATACGTTTTGGCTCGACTCCGCCACCGCCGCCGTTTCTCCTGAAGGATGCCACAGGTCACGTTTTTCGTTCATGGGCGGCATTGGAGGCGATTTATGGCGACGAGTGGTGTACACTATTCATGATGAGAATGATGATCGTATGATTAAACAGTCTGAAGATACATCGATCCGCGTCGGCGCGCCGGAGGAATTCAAGGGAGGGAAACTCGAAGTCACGAGACGAGACGGGTCAACAAAAGTGACTCGAAACGTCAAAATAACCCAGTGGCTTGATGAAACCCTAACTCGAAGGCAGTGCGGTACCTCAACAAGGGTCTCGTCATGGGCGGAAAGCGCGTCTAAACGCGCGGAACGAGGAGAGAAAGGTGATGTAGGTGGAGAGGGACTGACGCAACAACAAGAATCTGAATCTGAATCCGAAAATGAATCGCCCCCTTTTGCGTTTCAAGGCGGCTTTGTCGGATACCTCGGGTACGAAGTTCGGGAGGAGTGCGGGTCACACGCTCCAAGACTTAGAGCACCTACCCCCGATGCCGCGTTCTTTTTAAGCGATCGATTCCTGGTGTGCGACCACACCAACGGGGACGTTTTTGTATGCGCGCTGGTGAACGACGTGAAAACGGATTTGCAAAAGTATTTCGGCGATGTCACGGAGAACGAAAACCGAAACGGACTTTCTACGGCGGCAAGTTTAGCGGCGGAGGGAATCCTAACCGTCGCGATTGACGACGCGGAGAGCGAGGCACGGGCGTGGATGTCAGACATGGAACGCGCGGTGCTCGATTGTGCGGGTGGGGGCGTCGCGAATGGTGCAGATACGGGTATTAACACTACTGCCCGTGGTGAAGAACGGGAAACGGACGAATTGAAATGTTCCTCGGATGCGCCTCTTGCGTTCACGAAAGCGTTGCGTCGCGCGAATGCGTTGTCGAAAGACCAAACGAGTGATACCACGGTCTCAGAATCGAGTTGGCAAGCCGCTGGGTTCACCGCACGAAGAGACCGCCAACAGTACGTTTCCGACATCATAAAATCGCAAAACGCGATCGACGCTGGCGAAACCTACGAAGTGTGTTTAACCAACCAGCTTTATCGAAAAAGAAACGCGCCAGACCCCGCGGTGTTGTATGCGGTGCTTCGAAAAACCAACCCGGCGCCGTACGGGGCGTATTTGTGTTTCGGGGGTTGTGGTGGTTCTGACGAAAGCGATAGCAGTCTTAAAAGCCCTAACAGTGTTGAAGAAAGGGAAATGGAAGACCAAAAAGAAACCCTCCCGGGCGCGCGTGCTTTTCTCTTCGACGAAGAAGATATTAAAATGAAAAATTCCTTCGGCTCCGACGTTCTTGCCGTTTGTTGTTGCTCGCCGGAACGGTTCCTACGCTTGACCGAGGATCTTGTTGGGGTAGATACTGAGAGTAGGTCAAGCGGTGCGACTGAGGGTGGGTCAACTGATCAAATTGATACCGATCAAAGAGAATCTGTCGGCACTCTGGAAGCCAAGCCCATTAAAGGCACCGCGGCCAGGCGCTTCCCGCTCGGATGTTCAGAAGACGTAAAAGAAGCCGATGATTTAGAACACCGAGTCAAAGACCGAGCTGAAAACCTGATGATTGTCGACTTACTGAGAAACGACCTTTCCCGAGTCTGTACACCTGGTTCTGTCACGGTACCTGGCCTGATGAAAATAGAATCCTACGCAACGGTGCACCAACTCGTGAGCACGATCCGAGGCACGCGGAAGAGTGATATAAGCGCTGTCAAATGTGCAACCGCTGCTTTCCCCCCCGGCTCCATGACCGGCGCCCCGAAACTGCGAACATGCGAAATCATCGACGATTTAGAGAAAGGCGCGCGGGGGGTGTATAGCGGCTGCTTGGGGTACTTTTCGCAAAACGCCAACGCGTTCGATTTGAACGTCGTTATTCGGACATGCGTGGTGCGGCCGGGGACAAACGAGTGTTGGATTGGATGCGGCGGCGCGATCACCGCTTTAAGCAACGCGGCGGAAGAGTGGGACGAAATCAACTTGAAAGCCAAAGCTGTCGTGAACGCGGTGCGGGCGGTGGATGAATGCTTTGAATAGGTGAGGAATAGATGTAATACAAAGTTACTAAAAACTCAAAAGCCTCCGTCAAAGTCGGCTCTGAATATTTCCACGCGGCGTAATCAATTCCGCCGTCGCAATCTCAGAAATTGTTGCCACCCCGCAAAGCGCCATCGTCGTTCGCAGTTCCTCATCCAGCATGCCGACCACTCGGTCAACGCCGTGTTCACCGCCACACGCGAGGCCCCACGCAACCGGCCGTCCGAACGCAACTAAATCAGCCCCCAACGCCAACGCTTTCAAAACATCCGCGCCTCTGCGCACGCCGCCATCAAAAATAACAGGAATTGTTTTCTTCATATTTTTTGAGAATAAAGTACTTCCCGAAACGCCCTCCACCACTCCTCGTAGCGCCCTTAACGTGCCAGGCGCACCGTCCAGCTGCCGTCCGCCGTGGTTGCTCACCCACACCGCCGATGCGCCGTGTCTCACCGCTTTTGCCGCGTCGTCGCTCCTCGTAACGCCTTTTAGAATGATAGGTAACTTCGTCACGGTTTTAATCCAGCGCAGAAACTCCCACGTCATTGCTGAGTCCCGGCCGCCGATGCGCTTGGCGATGGACGCTTGGCGTTTCGAGACGTGCACGGCTCGCTCGCCTTTCTGGATAGGGGAATTGCTGGGCTGGTTGGTAGGGTCGTTACTATTCTTACCAATCCCCGGCGGTTCAGATCCCTTTCGAACCGTACCCACGACGTTCTCCAGCCGCAGCTCTTTCTTCATGGCGAACTTGTTTTTGATGTCGCGCTCGCGTCGGCCTAAAACTGGCGCGTCGACAGTCACTACGAACGCCACGCACCCAGACTTCTCCGCTCGTTTCATTAAACTCGCAGTCTGCGCGCGGTCCTCGAAGATGTACAGCTGGAACCACATCGGGGGGGGTTGTGACGTGCTCGCGTCTGTTTCACTTCTCCATCTCTCCAACTCCTCCCCTCTTAATTTGGCGAGCTTCTCGACGCTCACGGTGGCTTGCTGACTCGCACAATACCCTATTCCTCTTTTCGCACACGCTGACGCAGCGGCTGGTTCGCCATCCGGGTGCGCCATCTTCTGCATCGCGACTGGGGCGGCGATTAGGGGGGAGGCGAGGTGTGGGAGACCCAGGGTGGGCAGGGAAATGCTCGTATCCACGTTCGACACGTTCCGCAAAACTTTTGGCCAAAGCGTCACGTCTCCAAAAGCATCCCTGTTCGCCCTCAACGTCCCTTCCGTTTCCGCCCCACCCGCGAAGTAATCGAAATCCTGCGTGTCCATCACATTACACGCGGCGCGCTCGAAATCATCCAAGCTCACCAAACCGTCAAGGTCCACCGAACCCACCGCCAACGCCATCGCGGAGTGATGGACGGTCAATGAGATTGCAGAGAAAGAAGGCTCGCTCCAAATAATAAAAGTCAGCACTCGTTCGTCCACTCGGCTTTTTACTTTGAACGTTCCGATCGTTCTCGACACAACTCGTGACGCGCCGAGCTGACGGCACCGACTCGACCCGGACGCCGCACACCCTTATATAAATCACGCACGATCGACGTCATGGCTGTGACCGCGGGTGAGAAGCTGTTTTGGATCCTTGCGTATTCCGCGTGCAGTTCAACCATGTTGGTGATCAACAAGTTGGCAGTGCAAGAGCTCCCATTACCAACCGTGGTGAGCGGCGCACAGCTGTTCGTCTCTGCTTTGGTAGTCCTCATATTAAAACTCATCTGGCCCAACACCATGGGCGCGATGGACCAGACCAAGGTGTTACCGTTCGCTCTGTACACCGCGATGTTCGCGGGCGGGCTGTACGCGAACATGAAGGCGCTTATGCTCACGAACGTGGGGGCGGTCATAGCTGCACGATCGTGCTTGCCTGTGATTGTTTGTTTAATCGAATGGGCATTCATGGGACGAAGTCTTCCTGGAGCAAGGTCAACCATGTCCTTGGCCGGAGTAGTGGGATTCGCCGGTCTATACATCAAGAATGACGCAGGAGTCATGGTGGACGGCGCGTCTGGGTACATTTGGCTGTTCATCTGGTGGCTACTGTTAGGTACGTGCGCAAGCCACGAAATCCTGCTCGCTTTTTCCTGCGTTTTCGCCAGCTCCGTTTCGAGCTTTTCAACACATCGCGTGAGGGATTCCTCATCATCCCGATACGAAGAACGCACCCAATACGTCCCAATACACCCGGAGACTGTTTGCCCATACAAAAGACTGACTTGTATTTCCAAAATCCTAGCGCTCCAAATGACCTACGGCAAGTGGATGACGGAAAAAATAGAAATGACGCAGTGGGAGCGGGTACGTTTTTTGATGGGGTGACTGTTTGAGGCGAAGTATATACAGTGGGTATACAGTCTTAAGCCTCGATATACCCTCCATACCTGAACTCGAACCGGTGACATGCACACAATTCCTCACAAGTGTACCTCCTAACCAACTCACGCAATCCTTCCTGACTAACCGCCGTACCCTTTCAAATATATAAATAGGTGTTCTACACAAACGCGTTCGCGCTGCCGCCGACGTTCATTTTATTTTTTGCTACCGGGGAGAACAGCGAGGTGCAAGACGTGTTCTTGGGAGAGAACGCGATCATGTGGCTGCTCGCGTCGTGTGTCATGGGCGTGGGTATCAGCTATTCTGGATGGAGGACTAGATCAGTAATCACCGCGACTACGTTCACGCTCGTCGGCGTTCTCAACAAGATGGCCACCATCGCGTTCACGGTGATCGTGTGGCCCGCGGACGCCAGTTTTGCGAGTATTGCTGCTTTAGTATTTTGCATTCTCTTTGGGTTGTTGTACCAAGATGCCCCTAAGAGAAAAGAAATTCGAACCAAAATGGCGGGGAAAGCGGGCGTGAGCATCGCGTAGAATGATTTTTTATTGAGACGAGTTTTGAGAAGCTCGAAGACCTGTTCTCATCGTTAACTCAAAGATAACTCGAATTAACTCTATAACGAATTATTCACACGACTCTTCCCTTCCTACAGTCAAAGAAACACTTCCTTGATATTTACAATCAACACTTGGGGGTGTCTAGAGAGCGTAGACAGTCTAGAAGAGACACCTCGAGTACTTAGTCTGCAACTCACTCTCTCTCCTCAAATTTATTGCTCCTCGCCACCGTCTTTTCCAGGTTGCTCATCAGCCATGTCCGAGGTCCACAAAGTGAGGTTGTCTCTCAACAGCTGCATAATGAGCGTGCTGTCCTTGTAGCTTTCCTCCCCCAGCGTGTCGAGCTCGGCGATGGCTTCGTCGAACGCCTTTTTAGCCATGTCGCAGGCGCGCTCCGGGGCGTTTAAGATCTCATAGTAGAAAACAGAGAAGTTCAAAGCCAGACCGAGACGAATGGGATGCGTAGGCGCCAGTTCGTTGCTCGCGATGTTCTCCGCCTCTTTGTACGCCAACAGCGTCTCTTCAGCCGCGTTTTTCCGCGCCTCGCCGTTCTTGAACTCGGCCAAGTACCGGAAGTAGTCACCCTTCATCTTTTTGTAGAATACCTTCGACTCGCCCGCGGCGCTGCCTTCCTCTAAGTGGTCCTTGAGAAGTTTCAAGACGCGTTCGCACACGTCGGACAACTCTTTTTCAACATTAGCTTTGTATTTCTGGATCAGCTTCACGGTGTCTGACTCTGAAGTGTACTTGGACTCCTCCTTGGACTCGATTGATGAGACAATACGCCAGCTGGCACGTCGCGCACCAATCACGTTTTTATAAGCCACGGAGAGAAGGTTTCTCTCCTCGACTCCGAGCTCATCACTCGGACCGCTCCCGCTCACCTCCGCGACTTTACTCATGTACTCCATCATCTCATCGTACCTAGGGTTTTGATTAGGGTTGATTAGGGTTGCAGGGTTGTTTGGGTCAGTATCGTCTTTTGGGTTAGGGTTATTAGGGCTCAGGGCATGGGATGCCAAGCGGACAACCATCAATAAAAACAAATTCAACAATCTGTCCAGCCTTCAAAAAAATGTTGACCGTGTGCCCACACTGTGATGATCCGGCGCTTGGGGGCCTCGGGGTGTCGAACACGCGTGCGTCTCTCCTGGTTTGCGGTAGTGGTGTGTGCCGCATTTCCACGGCCCGGATAACACGTATCGGAGCCGTGGAAGTTGCCGTAGCCAGAGGCACGACACGGGAGAGCGCGTGCAGGCTTTCCCCATGGAGAGACGAGGACGCGAGTTGATGGCTCGTTGTTGAGCACCAAACTTTCGTGATCGCGCCTAGCTAGATCCACGCCGGCAACGTCAACGTGTGTTTGGTCCGACCGCTTGAAACGGTTAGAAATTGCATAGATATGCTCTTCATACCACCTACACACACCACGTCAAATCACACGACCAAAAACCACCGGATACCCTCCAAACCCGCGTCCGACGCAACGCGAAAGGGATCCTTTTCGCCTCGTTTCGCCTCCCGTCGCGATTGCATCGAAAAGCCGAAATGGAAACTCGCACGCCGCTCCTACCTCTCGGCTTGCTCTGCGAGCTTCGCTTTGTACACGAGCTCGGCGCGTGAAAGCCCGGACAAGTCCTCGGCGACGTTCATCAAGCTCATTGGGAGCGGTGGCGCGTAGGGGGAGGGGCAGACCCAACCGCGCGATGCGTAGTGACTTGTTCGAAGCCGGACAGGCGAGAGGTCGCCTCAAAAGCTGACTGGGCAGCATGAAAAAATCAGAAAAAAAGAAAAGCCATCACGTTTTGAACGCACCACGTACCTTCCCTCGTCACTCTCACGCCACGCAAGAGACCTACACGTACCTCCACCATGGTCGTGGGCGAGCTTTTATTTTCCGGGATGACGGACTGGAAGATGGTCGGGCGGGGTAAACCGACGGTACGTGCTGTGTGGGTACTTTGTGAGAAGTCTGATGCGTCATTCTCTCCGATCGCTCAAATCTGACCGCCATTTTCCAATCTTTAAACTCCAGGATGAGGACCAGACCCCGAACGTGATGGAACCCTCGAGGATTTACACGCTGAAGGACGTCCCTATCGTCGCCGTGTGCGGCGGTCCCTCCGCGGCGCACTGCGTGGCGATCACCGAGGACGGCAGGGCGTTTCTATGGGGACGCAACGAGGCGGGACAACTCGGAACCGGCGATCGTGACAACAGACAGGTGCCCACGGAGTTGAAAACGCAATCGACGCCTGCGGACGGCGTCAAGTTCGTCGCTGGCGCGTGCGGCAAGTCGCACACCGTGCTAATTGCAGACAGTGGCGATGCGTACGCGTTCGGCTCGAACAAACACGGCCAGCTTGGGATTGGGATCATTGCAAAGAAGAACCAAAAGACGGGAGACGAAGACATGAGATTAACTCCAATCCATTGCGCTGGTATCGCCGGAGCTACTCAAGTCTCGTGCGGCGCCGAGTTCAGCGCCTGGGTGTGCGGCGACGACGGCTCCGTGTACACCGCTGGTTTGCCCCAGTACGGCCAGCTCGGTCATGGCACCGACCACGAGTACAACATGGCGAGCAGTTCTGTTAAGATTGCGTACGATCCCCAGCCCATGCCCCGGCACGTCGCGGGTCTCGCCGACGTCAAAACTTTGAAACTAGGTACGTACACCCTGCCACAAAATCCTGCTCGCCTTTTCCTGCGTTTTCGTCACCTCCGTTTCGGGCGTTTCAACACATCACGTGAGGGATTCTTCTCCATCCCGATACGAAGCAGAGTACAGACACGAGATACGAGCACCCAATACACCCGCCCGACTGTTTGCCATACAAAAGACTGACTTGTATTTCCAAAATCATAGCCTGCGGCCAGAACCACGTCGTCGCCGTCGACGCCAACGGCAAGATCTGGACCTGGGGCAACGGCGGGTACGGTAGATTAGGGCACAAAGTACAGAAGGATGAGTTCGCGCCGAAAATGGTGGACATTCAAGGGGGCGATAGGAACGTGTGTCCCGCGGACTGCGTGGTGGGCGCGAGCCAGACGAGCTCGTGGGTCAGCGCGTTGCAAGGACAGGTACGTGCAGATTTTTGCTGTAGAGGGTATATGCTCATACAGGAGTCGTACAGTGCTGAGCCCGCCACCTTTACCTTGACCCGGTGACGTCTACTGTCTACCCTAGCTCCCAACCACCTCACTTCTTTATCCCTGACTAACCTCTCATACACTTTTCAACACCCACTCAGATGTACTGCTTCGGCAAGATCAAAACCTCGGGCGACAACTTCATGTACCCCGTGCCTTTTCTGGATTTGCAGGGGTGGAATTTGAGATCGATCGCGTGCGGCTCGACGACGTTCGTGGCGTGCGGCGAGGACCAGGCCATCGCGTGGGGACAGGGCGCGGGATGTGGGGAATTAGGTTACGGTCCATCAGGGCCCAAATCGTCCGCCAACCCGAAACTGATCGATTCTTTAAGTGGCAAGATGGTCCAGCGCGTCGCCATGGGCATCGGGCACTCGTTGTTTCTCATCGACACGAAGGATGCGGAAGGACTTCCCGTGTTCGAACCCAAAGAGGTTGACTCGGCGAGCGTGGTTGTCCCTGTCCCGGCGAAGGGGAAGCGAAAGCCGGCGCCAGCGAAGGGGCCCAAGAAGAAAGCGCCCAAGAAGAAGTAAGTTGAGTACGGTGAGATGCCAGTCGAGACCACGTCCACAGCACAACGTACGTGCACTGCTTCTATGCATAGAGGTATAATAAAATACTACAAAGATATCTGCTACACTAATTACCCATATAACTATGCGTACCCCACCACCATGGGCGTTACTGTTGCTTTCCCTAATTTTTGATTTTGAAGCTTTTCCTGAAGCGCGTTTTCAATCTCTTTCCTCTTGTACCGCGCCGAGAAATGAATCAGTAAAATTTCCTCATTCCGAAACGCACCAGCCTTCGCAATCAGCTCATCAAGGTGCGTGTGTCCGTACTTTCTTGCATCCTCCACAGTGCACCGGTCGTCCACGAACGTGCACTCGCAGATTAGAAGCTTCGCGCGCAAAGCGTCGGCGGCTACGTTATCGATGATTCGTTCATTTCCATTTAACTCATCGTTAACCCCTCCTAGATCCACATTAACCCCTGAAACATCCGGCGACCCCCGGTCTATCCAATCACTCGTCGTGTCTCCCGTGAACGCCACTTCAGGGACCTCCACCGTGTCCGTGATATTAACTCCAGAGGCTTTGAGTTCTTTTATTTCAGCGCCGCTCTTGCCAATATATTCCGCCTTCAACTTTTCCCGCGTCGAGTACAGGACATAACCCTGGCTCGGCACCGGATGCGTGGTTTGAAACGGCCGTATTATTCTTGTTTTTGAAACCCTGTACTCGGTCAGAGCAGTACTTTCTCCATCGGTACCACTCGGACCTGCTGACCGGTAGCTCGATTCGGATGCTTGGAACGCAGAACCAGCCGTCTGCGCGGGTTGCATTTTCTTCTCGTTATACGGCATGTCGCTTCCGTCCAATTGTCGCAAGGCATCAATAAACACCTCGAACGCTTTCGCCCTAGACGCTGGAAGCAAAATCGTGGGCGGAGGCAGCTGCAACAAACTCCGGGTAGCGATGTAAAACCCACACCCGCCGACGTGGTCCATGTGCGTGTGTGACAGGCACATGGTGTCGGCGTAGACCGAGCGTTGCGGACACCGCCCGGAATCAAACACAAGCTTTATCTCGGGGAGTATGATGCATGTTTCCTGGCCGCCAACCGAGATGCCTTCGATTTTGTAACCACACAACGTGTGCACCACGTAGCGCTCCTTCGCACTTAGCTTAGTAGTATTCGTAGTGAGTGTCTCATCGGAGGGTGAAGCGCGTTTTGTGCCTGCGCTCACCGTGTCGGAAGCTTCCGCCATTGAATCCAACGACCTTTCGGGGGCGGCGTTGGAATTCCGAATCACCGACCTTCCGCGACTTAGTTGCCGTCCTTGAGTTAACACCCCTGGAGGTACACGCGGTACAGACGTGGCGGGATGCGCCTGCGCCACACGCGCAGCGCGCATACAGCCGAGACACGGTCGGTGCCGCGAGAAATGCGGAAGCACGGTTGACGTCAGAGAGTTTTGATGCAATTCTAAAAAGTGAAAAAGTGATTTCGGTGCTCATCACATTCGTCGGCGGCGGCGTCCGTCTCCTCGTACGATGCCCGCTCCCGGCCCCAAGGATGGGCACATGAGTAAATCATCGCGTGATTTATCTAAGGGCATCGCGGTCAAATCGAACGGGTTCAAATACGGAGGCGGACGGGAAGAGGGTTGGGGCACCGGTCAAGCCAAGGGCCGCCGCCTGGGAAAAGGACAAGGCGAACGGGATGTAAAGGCCAGGGAACGTTTACGGCAACGGCTGATGCAACGAAACGAAGCGCGGGAGAAGGGTGACCCTGA
>TARA_B110000977_G_scaffold8859_1_pt1 | contig 15594 bp, 17 predicted proteins | sample TARA_B110000977 | Tara Oceans TARA_B110000977 (sample SAMEA4397798) | marine metagenome | biome: Polar Biome; feature: [SRF] surface water layer (ENVO:00010504); material: water (ENVO:00002006), including particulate matter (ENVO:01000060) such as... | depth 5 m | reverse complement strand
TTGGTGCATAATGTGACAGGAAATGGCTCTTTTTAATTGCCACGCTCCCTAAAAGGGCAATAGTGGGTGCAATAAACCCTCGAATGCGACCAAAAGCGCCATAGAGAGTCACTTTTAACGACTTATGCAAAGTTGGCACGACCGTTGCTTTAGTCACTATCAGTAATGGCGGCTACCGCTGCTGCAAATCACACACTTTAACCCATCGGCGCTGATGCCGGTTTTGATTGGAGAGACTGCATGTCTGCAAATACTATTAAAATGATCGAAGATAGCGAAGCTCGCTGGGTCGACCTACGTTTTACTGACACTAAAGGTAAAGAGCATCACGTCACCATTCCTGCACGCGTTGTAGACGAAGACTTTTTTTCTGAAGGCCAAATGTTTGATGGCTCCTCAATTGCTGGCTGGAAAGGCATTAATGATTCAGACATGATCATCATGCCTGATGACAGCTCTGCGGTATTAGATCCTTTTACTGAAAGCACCACAGTAAACGTCCGTTGTGACGTGATTGAGCCAGCCACGATGCAAGGCTACGATCGCGACCCACGTTCGGTCGCCTCTCGCGCTGAAGAATACCTTAAGTCGACAGGCATTGGTGACACAGCATACTTTGGCCCAGAGCCCGAGTTCTTTGTGTTTGATGATGTAAAGTGGAAAGCCGATATGCAAGGCGCCATGTACGAAATTAATTCTGAAGAAGCGGCTTGGCAGTCTAGTGCTACCATCGAAGGCGGCAACACTGGCCATCGCCCTGGCGTAAAGGGTGGCTATTTTCCAGTACCTCCAGTCGACTCTTCTCACGACATGCGTGGCGCCATGTGCGATGCCATGGAAGCGATGGGTGTTGAAGTTGAAGTACACCACCATGAAGTGGCTACTGCTAACCAAAACGAAATCGGTACTAAGTTCAGCACTTTAATTCGCAAGGCTGACGAAGTGCAGATTATCAAGTACTGCGTACATAACGTGGCTCATGCCTATGGCAAAACAGCCACCTTTATGCCTAAACCCATCGTTGGTGACAACGGTTCGGGTATGCATGTGCACCAGTCTCTTGCTAAAGATGGCGTTAACCTTTTTGCTGGTGACGGCTATGGTGGCTTATCCGACATGGCGCTGTATTATATTGGCGGTATTATTAAGCACGCTAAGGCGCTTAACGCCTTTACTAACGCCTCTACTAACGCCTACAAGCGCTTAGTGCCTGGCTTTGAAGCACCTGTTATGTTGGCTTACTCTGCCCGTAACCGTTCTGCTTCGATTCGTATTCCATACGTTAGCAACCCACGCGGTCGTCGTGTAGAAGTGCGTTTTCCTGACCCCACAGCTAACCCATACTTTTGCTTCGCTGCACTTTTAATGGCTGGCCTTGACGGCATTCAAAACAAAATCCACCCTGGCGATGCCGCTGATAAGGATTTGTATGACCTACCCGCAGAAGAAGCCGCTGCCATTCCAACCGTGGCTAGAAGCCTAGAAGAAGCCCTTGATGCACTAGATGCAGATCGTGAATTCTTAACCCGCGGCGGTGTATTTACCGACGAAATGATCGATGCTTACATCGACCTTAAAAACGGTGAAGTGGAAGCAGTAAACAGCGTTACTCATCCTGTTGAGTTTGGCCTTTACTACTCTTGCTAATCGCCTAAACAAAGCCCTCTAAGGAGGGCTTTTTAAGCACCTTGGGCGCACTATTTTGGTGCGTTATGTTGTCGCCACAGATAATCAGAGGGAGTGTAATGACAAATTTACTGCAAACCAGCCAAGCACTGTCTGGTTTGGTTAATCATTTAACGACAGCCATTGTTTTGGTTAACGCCCGCTTAGAAATAGTGGCGCTTAATTTATCAGCAGAGAATTTATTTCGCGTCAGCCATCATCAAATGCGCTTGGAACCTATCAGCACTTTGCTGGCCTTAGATCCACTACTCAAACGGCAGCTACAACTGAGTTCAAGCCAACAACAATCCTTTACCAGTCGTGATACCCAAATCAAACAAGTCAACGGCCATAGATTATGGGTCGACTTAAGCGTGACCTCGGTAGACGAAGAAGGTAGTTTAGCCTTAGAAATACAACCTTTAGAACGCGTCAAGCGCCTCACACAAGAGGCCCGCATGACAACCCAACAGCAGGCATCATCTAACCTAGTACGCAACCTTGCCCACGAAATTAAAAACCCATTGGGTGGCATTCGTGGCGCAGCCCAACTGTTACAAAGAGAACTCAACCCGTCTTTGCACGAATTCACCGACATTATTATTTCTGAGGCCGACCGCTTAAGAGACCTTGTAGATCGATTAACTGGGCCCCAGCGCCAAACCCAAAAGCAGATCTGCAACATTCACCAGATACTCGATAAAATAGACCAGTTATTGCGTGCTGAGGCCAGTGGCCAGGTGCGCTTAAGCCGAGATTACGATCCCAGCCTACCAGAACTGCTCATTGATGCTAATCAGATGACTCAGGTGTTCCTCAACATCGGCCGCAATGCCCTTCAAGCCTTATTGGAACATCAAATTAATGATGGCCACATCTGCCTTAAAACAAGGGTTGTGAGACGCTTCACCATAGGCAATATCTGCCACCGTTTAGTGTGCTGCATCAGCATAACTGACAACGGCCCAGGTATTGCAGCAGACCTCAAAGAAGATATCTTTTTCCCACTAGTGACCCATCGCGCACAGGGCTCAGGCTTGGGCTTAAGTATCGCCCAAAGCCTGATTCAACAGCACCAAGGCCTCATAGAATGTGACAGCCAGAGCGGCCAAACGTGTTTTAATATTTACCTACCCTTGGAGGAACTAGCATGAGCCAAGATGTATGGATAGTCGACGACGATCACGCCATTCGTTGGGTGTTAGAACGCGCCTTACAACAAGCACAAATAAGCTGCCGTAGCTTTGAAGACGGTCAACAGTTGTTGGCCGCCCTTGAGTCTGACTCACCCAGCCTCATTGTGAGTGATATTCGTATGCCGGGCATTGACGGCCTCAGCTTGTTGCAAAGGCTACAGCAGCAGATCGCCCACGTCCCTGTTATTATTATGACTGCGCACTCAGATCTAGACAGTGCCGTGGCCTCCTATCAAGGGGGCGCTTTTGATTATTTACCCAAACCATTCGACATTGATGAAGCCGTGTCCTTAGTGCAACGCGGCTTACTACATGCCCAACAACAAGCGGGCACTAGGGCACCAGAACCAGCTGCAGCCAGCGCCCAAATTATTGGCGAAGCCCCAGCCATGCAAGAAGTGTTTAGGGCCATTGGTCGTCTTTCCCAATCTAACATGACGGTAATGATTAATGGTGCATCGGGCACAGGTAAAGAGCTTATTGCACAAGCACTGCATCAACATAGCCCTAGGGCAAACAAACCTTTTATCCCGTTAAATATGGCAGCTATTCAGAAAGACCTTATTGAGTCTGAGCTGTTTGGCCATGAGAAAGGGGCTTTTACCGGCGCCGCTAACCAGCGCAAAGGCCATTTTGAGCAAGCCCACGGCGGCACATTAATGCTGGATGAAATCGGTGACATGCCGCCTGAAGCCCAAACACGGTTATTAAGAGTGTTAGCTGACGGTGAGTTTTACCGTGTAGGTGGCCACAACTTGGTGAAAGTGGATGTGCGTATTATAGCCGCCACTCACCAAGATTTAACCAAGCGAGTAGAACAAGGGCTTTTCAGAGAAGACCTGTTCCACCGGCTTAATGTGATTCGCATTCCACTGCCGAACCTAAACCAGCGCAGCGAAGATATTCCAGCACTGGCTAGGCACTTTCTAATGACCAGCGCCAAAGAACTGGCCGTAGAAACTAAACAACTGTCAGATGATGCAGCTGAGCATTTACAAAAATTAGAATGGCCTGGTAATGTACGTCAATTAGAAAACGTGTGCCGCTGGTTAAGTGTGATGGGTAGCGGTAACCAAATATTAGTTGGCGATTTACCGCCCGAACTTAAAGAGCAAACGCCCAAAAGTAGTGCCGAAGAAAGCTGGCAAGATGTGTTAGCCAAATGGGCCAAGAAAGAACTTCAGTTTGGCCAGCAGCAACTACTCGACAAAGCCTTACCTGCGTTTGAGCAAGTGATGATACAAGCTGCTTTAAAACACACCCATGGCCGCCGTCGGGAAGCTGCAGAGTTATTAGGCTGGGGCAGAAACACTCTCACCCGAAAGATTAGCGAATTAGGACTTTAGACAGCGTTGGCATATAGGCCATGCTTGCGCCATAATTACCCAGCTGCCCGATGTTCTGGGGACTGATGAGCAGGCTTATTGGTTGAGGGCCCCTAACCAGGCGCCTGCCTGGATGACCACCTCAAATTTCACCATCAAGTGCTAGGCCTTGGCTGACAAAACTGGCTTAGCATTTAACCCATCACTATTTCTATGGACCTAAAAAAACATGTTACATGTTGTTCTTTTTGAACCAGAGATACCGCCTAACACGGGCAACATCATTCGGTTATGTGCCAATACTGGGTTTCAATTACACTTAATTGAACCCCTGGGATTTAAGCTTGAAGACAAATCACTAAGGCGAGCTGGATTAGATTATCATGAATGGGCGCGCATGCAGGTGCACAAAAGCTACGCTGACTTTGTGGCTAGCGTACAGCCTAAAACCATCTACGCTATGACCACCAAAGGCAGTGATTGCTATAGCAAAGCCGAGTTTAAAAAACATGACGCTTTATTATTTGGCCCAGAAAGCCGTGGTCTACCAGAAGCAATTAGGGCGCAATGCGATGGCCGCATTCGCCTACCCATGACAGCACAAAGCCGCAGTTTGAACTTATCAAATTGTGCGGCTATTGTCGTTTACGAGGCATGGCGCCAACTCAACTTCGAAGGCGCTAGCAACTCAGGTAATTGAGCTGCCTTGAGCTGTGAAGCTCGATCAAATCAATGGGTTTGCTCAGGTGCAGATGCGGCTTCCTCAACCTGAGCAGTTTCACCTGCTTCAGCCTGAGCAGCTTGCGTAGCAATGCTCTGTGCATACAAAGCATCAAAGTTAACTGGCGCCAGCATTAACGCTGGGAAGCTGCCTTTTTGCACTAGGTTATCAATGGCTTCACGAGCATAGGGGAACAAAATATTAGGGCAGAACGCACCCAACACTTGACCCATCGACTCTTTGGGTACGTTGGCAATGTGAAACAAGCCCGCTTGTTGCACTTCGGTCAAGTAAACCGTCTTTTCTTCTGCTGAGGCCGTGATGGTGATCCGTAAAACTACCTCAAAGGTGGTTTCGTTAAGCTGTCGAGCTTGGCTATTTAAGTCTACACCAACCTCTGGCTTCCAATCAGCAGTGAACGACTGGGGTGAATTGGGCGATTCAAAAGACAAATCTTTCAAATACACGCGCTGGATCATAATTTGTGGCTGTTCGCTAGTCTCTACTGCAGCCGCGCCTACTTCTTCTTCGCTCATACTTAATTCTCTTTGTGTTTTATTTTATTTTAATGGCTTCGCTTAGGAAGCGGCCAACAGGGGATCTAGTTTTTGCTGACGATCCAACAAATATAACTCATCACAGCCACCAATGGCATGGCCATTAATAATGATTTGCGGCACCGTGCGGCCACCCGTAATTTGCATCATTTGCTGGCGCACTTCACTGCGCCCATCGACACTAATTTCTTCATAAACCAGACCTTTGCTGTCGAGCAAACGTTTGGCTCGAAAACAAAAGCCACATAGACTAGAACTGTACATTATGACTTGTGCTGTCATGGCTATGGCCTCTTATGTAACATTTTTATTTACGAACTAGTGGCAAATTCTGCCCAGTCCATTCGGCCATACCACCAGACATACGATGAACGTTGGTATATTCTGCCTTTTTTAACACATTCGCTGCGCTAGAAGAGGTTTGGCCCGTTTTACAGATTATAACTATGGGTTTATCTTTGTGTTTTTCAAGCTCTGACATGCGTTTTGTTAGATCGGCAAAAGGAATGTTCTTCGCACCAATCACGCGGCCGGCTTTAAAATCTGCAGGCGCACGAATATCAAGCAACAAAGCATCTTCGCCATTAGCCATAACTGTGGCTTGTTGCGGCGACACAGACGGAGCAGCTTTACGGCGCTCTGTGATCAATAACACCGATAATGTCATCAGCAGGGCCAACACCATTTCCCAGTGACTAGTTGCAAATTCAAGGTAACGTTCCATAAGCTTTATTATTCCCAACAATTAATAAGTTCTTGGCCGCCATAAGGACGACAAGTTCGGCGGCATTATACGCCATAGCATGGATAAATTGGGGGTAGACTGCTAAAATATCAAGTGCCATTTGCCGATAATAGACACCATGACCACTTCTAGCCCAAAAGCCCTCATCATTCTTGATGGATGGGGACAAAGTCAGACCTCTGCTTCTAATGCCATTAAAGCTGCAAACACGCCCACTTGGGATGCTTTACTGGCCCATCACTGCCACACTTTAGTGGGCACTTCTGGTGCTGATGTTGGCCTGCCCGATGGCCAAATGGGTAATTCCGAAGTAGGCCATATGAACATTGGCGCCGGGCGTGTGGTCTATCAAAATTACACCCGCATTGGCAAAGCCATTGCAGACGGTGATTTTAACACCAACCAAGTGATACTTTCTGCTATTGATAAGGCGGTGGCCAATAAGGGTACCGTGCATATTTGTGGCTTATTGTCCGATGGTGGCGTGCATAGCCATCAAGACCATTTATTTGCCACCTGTCGCTTAGCCTATGAACGTGGCGCCAAAGCCATTGTTGTGCACGCTTGGTTAGATGGCAGAGACACGGCACCCAGTTCGGCACAAGCCTACATACAAGCACTTATGGATGCCCTTGAGCCTATCGGTGGCCGCATTGGCAGTTTGTGTGGCCGTTATTTTGCCATGGATCGAGATCAGCGTTGGGAGCGTATTGAAAGCGCCTACCGCGCCATGCGTTATGGCGAAGCCGAGTATGAATGTTTGTCGGCACTGACTGCCCTGCAAGAAGCTTACTTAAATAACAACACCGATGAGTTTGTGCCCGCTACCGTTATTGTGGACGCCCATGGCCAACCTGCCACCATTGAAGATGGTGATGCCATGATTTGCGTCAACTTTAGACCCGACCGCTCACGCCAAATTACACAGGCCTTTGTGGATGATGATTTTGATGGTTTTGATCGTGGAGACGATCTGGATCTCGCTGAATTTGTGATGATGACGGAATACAGCGCCGCTATAGACACAGCTTGTGCTTTTCCACCCAGCCCAGTAAAAAATGATCTTGGGGAAGTCATGGCTAACCACGGAATGACCCAATTACGTATTGCCGAAACTGAAAAATACGCCCACGTCACCTTCTTTTTTAGTGGCGGTCAAGAAGCGCTGTACGCGGGCGAGAGCCGTGAACTGATCCCTTCACCCAATGTTGCCACCTATGATTTACAGCCAGAAATGAGCGCACCCGAGCTCACCGACAAGCTGGTTGCCGCCATTGAAAGCTGCGCCTACGATTTAATTGTATGCAACTTTGCTAATGCTGATATGGTCGGCCACACGGGCAAATTTGATGCTGCGGTTAAAGCTGTTGAGGCTGTGGATGCTTGCCTGGCACGCATTGTTCAGGCCTTAGAAAAAGTTGACGGTGAGGCACTCATTACCGCTGACCATGGCAACGTAGAACTCATGACCAACCCGACTACGGGCCAACCGCATACGGCCCATACATTATGGCCGGTACCTTTGGTTTATGTGAGCAGTCGTAATGCTAACGCCAAACTATCTTCTGGTGTGCTGGCAGATTTAGCACCTACCTTGCTGCATTTAATGGACCTAGAGCAGCCTGCCGAAATGACAGGTTGTAACTTGGTGGAATTTAACTAGATTGCGCTTTATTGCCCACTTAACGTGCAGTGTGCTGTTGCTAGTAAGCACAGCACTGCTGGCCAATAATGAGCAGCAAGTGCAGCAGCGCATGCAACAATTGAAAAGTGATATTGGCCACTTGCAGTCGTGGCTTAGCAAGGCCCAAAACCAAGCCTCAGAATTGCAGCAAATGCTGCGTAATAATGAACAGAAGGTGAGCAGCCTAAGTAAAGCCATTAAACACAACCAACAGGGCAGCCAAAAAACGGCCACCCTGCTGGCCCGATTACAACAACAATCGAGCCACTTTCAAGACGCCTTAGCCGAACAAGAGCAACAACTGAGTGGCCAGTTAAAAAGTCAGTACCAGCAGGGCCAGAAGAGGCCTGGAAATGTGCTGTTGAGTTTGGATAGCCCGTCTACCTTAGCCAGAAACATGGCTTATTACCAATATTTAAACCAAGCTAGCGCCGAACAAATGGCAGCTTACCGCCAAACTTTAAATGGCCTGGCCCTGGTGCAACAAGAACAAGCTGACCTGACCCTTGAATTACAGCAAGCTGCCAAGCAACTACAAGCGCAGAAACAACACTTAAAACAAGCTAAAGCCGAGCTGTCGAGCAACCTCAAACAGTTAAATAAAAAACAAACCTCCAATGCCCAACGTTTAACAACTGCCAAAGCGGATCAGTTGCAATCGCAAGAGCTGTTAGAACAAATTCAAGTGGCGGTAGCTAAGGCCAATATGCAAATCGCAGGTAGCCCAATGGGAGCAGCCAAGGGCAAACTACCCTGGCCTCTCAAGGGCAAAGTGCTGAACCGTTTCGGGGTTTCACAAAGTACCTATCCACTGAGTCAACAAGGTTGGTTGATAGCGGCTCCAGAAGGTTCAGATGTGATGGCCGTGCATGGCGGACAGGTGGTTTTTTCCGATTGGTTAAAAGGTTATGGATTGGTTATCATTGTAGACCATGGTGATGGGTTTTTAAGTTTGTATGGACGTAATCAAGCCTTGTATTTGTCCGTAGGCGATACGGCGGCGGCGCAACAACTGATCGCTAGTAGCGGTAAATCTGGCGGTAACACCCGAGCTGGGTTATATTTTTCTTTGCGGCAAAAGGGTAAGCCTTTAAACCCTAAACAATGGTTGCAATAAAGTGGTGTTATGAATATTAGACTGTCCCAACTCACAAGCCTTTCCTCGCTTAAGCATCCCTTGTTATGCCTGACACTGGTATTGGGCGTGCTCGCTCATGCAAGTTCAATGGCTGCATTACCCACAGCCCAGACTCCAGTTCCGTTAGCTGCATTGCAGTCTTTTGTCGCTGTGTACGAACGTATCCGCCTACAACACGTAGAAGCCAAAACAGACGAAGAATTATTGCAATTTGCACTGGAAGGCCTGATTTTAAAACTTGACCCTTTTTCAAGTTATTTGGATGCCGATGATATGGCTCGGCTAACAGAGGACACCCGAGGCGAATACACAGGCATTGGTGTTGAACTGGTGCCAGAAGGTAATTACATTAGGGTGATTACGCCGATTGACGGCAGCCCCGCCTACCGTGCTGGCATTCTGCCTGGCGACTGGATCACTCACGTGCAGGGTAAACCTGTTAAAGGGCTCGATGTGCACGCCATAGACCAACTCATGAGTGGTGGCCCAGGCACTAAAGTCAGCCTCACTATTTTACGCAGTGGTGAGCAACTTAAATTTGCCTTAAAGCGCGAAATCATCACCACAGAAAGTGTGCGCAGTGAGTTAATGGCAGGCCATGTAGCCTATCTGCGCATTAGCCGCTTTCAAGACCACACAGGGCAGGACCTAGTAGCACAAATGCAGGCCCTTAAGTTGGCTGGGGCCGATCGCTGGCTGCTCGACTTAAGAAACAATCCTGGTGGCACTTTAACAGCCGCAGCGGCAGTGGCAGATGCATTCTTAACTGAAGGCACCATCGTCACCACTAAGGCACGCCAAACACAGGGCAACATGCGTTTTGATGCCCAAACCCAAGACCCTAGCGAAGGCTGGCCCATGGCCATACTTATTAACAAGGGCAGCGCTTCCGCCTCCGAAATTGTGGCAGGCGCTATCAAAGACCATCAGCGTGGCAAACTGGTAGGCAATACCACCTTTGGCAAAGGCTCGGTGCAATCGATCATCACCTTACCCCAAGGTGCCGGCGTCAAACTCACCACGGCCTACTACTACACCCCTGATGGCCATAACATTCATCTTAAAGGCATTGAGCCCGACTTAAATATAGATAGCCCCAGCACCGACGAGGACCTACAACTGTCCAGCGCACTGGATCTGCTGCTTCATGTGAATACTGAAAAATAACATGCCACCCACCCCTGTTAAAATTTTTAACTGCATTAAACCCAAACTACACCGCTTACTTTGGTGTCTGCTGATTAGCATTATGGGCGCCACACACTTGGCGCAAGCAGAAGAGTTTCAGCCCTCTATGGTTATTATTATAGACGACCTCGGATATAACCTGCCCAATGGGATTGGTATTGTCAATTTACCCTTCCCTCTGACTTTGGCCGTGATGCCCCATACTCCGCACGGTGCCTTATTGGCTCGTAAGGGGGCGGCATCTGATAAACAAATAATGCTCCACGTACCGATGCAAAACCACGCTGGGCTAAGATTAGGCCCCGGTGGGCTGACCTTAGATATGGACGAGAAGGAATTCAAACAGGTGTTGCGCAAAGGCCTTGCCAGCGTGCCCTATGCTGAAGGGATCAACAACCACACTGGGAGTGCTTTAACCGAACAAACCCTGCCCATGCAATGGACTATGGATGTGGCCAGTGAATTGAATTTGTTTTTTGTAGATAGTCGCACCAGTGCCGCCAGTGTGGCATGGCAACAGGCTGTGGCTCAAGGCGTTCCTGCTCTTGCACGAGACGTATTTTTAGATAATGATACCAGCCAAGCAGCACTAGAAACGCAGTTCCAAGAAGCTATGGATATTGCCCAAAAACATGGGTCTGTGGTGCTTATTGGTCATCCTTACCCGGCTACGATAGAGTTTTTAAGCCAATCACTGCAGCGCTTAGACGAAGCTGGCATAAAACTCACCTCGGCCTCAGCCTTAATCTGGCAGCTAAAGTCGCATCTCTATGCCCTTTGATGCCATGTATTGTTTGGCCTGAAGAATAGTGTACTCGTTAAAGTGGAAGATGCTCGCTGCTAATACTGCATCAGCCTTGCCTTCAATCACACCATCCACTAAGTGGTCCAAGTGGCCCACACCTCCAGAGGCTATCACTGGTACCGACACCGCTTCACTAATAGTGCGAGTGACGCCTAAATCATAGCCGTTTTTAACACCGTCTTGATCCATGCTAGTCAGCAAGATTTCGCCAGCTCCGTACTGCACCATTTTAATGGCCCATTCCACCGCATCAATACCCGTAGGTTTGCGGCCGCCGTGGGTAAATATTTCCCAACGTGGGGTTTCATCTGCACCACTAACTCGCTTTGCGTCTATGGCCACTACAATGCACTGGGCCCCAAAACGGCCCGCTGCTTGTTGCACAAAATCGGGGTTGAACACGGCTGCTGAATTAATACCGACTTTATCTGCACCTGCATTAAGCATGCGGCGGATGTCTTCACAGTTTCTAATGCCACCACCCACAGTGAGGGGGATAAACACTTCGCTGGCGATCTTTTCTACCGTATGCACCATGGTGTCGCGGTTTTCGTGGGTCGCACCTATGTCTAAAAAGGTAATTTCATCTGCGCCCTGCTCGTTGTAGCGCTTAGCCACTTCCACAGGATCACCCGCGTCTCTAATATCAACAAACTGCACACCCTTAACAACTCGGCCGTTGTTCACATCTAAACAGGGAATAATGCGTTTAGCTAAGCCCATGGAAGTTTCCTTAGAATCGAGATAAGTTAGGGTTGAGCATCGCAATAGGCTTGTGCTTGTGCCAAATCTAACGTGCCTTCGTAGATTGCTCGGCCAGTAATAGCACCCACAATACCATCCCTAGCAACGGCGGCTAGGGCATGGACATCCTGCATGTTGGTGACACCACCAGAAGCAATTACTGGGATACCAGCTTGTTTGGCTAGGTCGCGTGTAGCAGCTACATTAACGCCCTGCATCATGCCATCACGGGCAATGTCTGTATACACAATAGAACTCACCCCATCGTTACGAAAACGCTTGGCTAGGTCGACCGCTTTAACGTTGGTTACTTCGGCCCAACCCTCTACCGCTACCATGCCATCGCTAGCGTCTAAGCCCACAATAATTCGACCCGGGAAGTCTTTACACGCTTGGGTGACAAAATCTGGATCACGCACTGCTTGGGTGCCAATAATCACATACTCGACCCCAGCCTGCAGGTAGGCTTCAATAATTTCTACATGGCGAATACCGCCACCAATTTGAATCGGTAACTTAGGGTGTGCCTTGGCAATGGCCTTAACAATGTCACCATTGACAGGGTTGCCAGCAAAGGCACCATTCAAATCTACCAGGTGCAACCGTCTGCAGCCTGCGACCACCCATTGGCTAGCCACAGCCACTGGGTCTGCAGAAAAGACCGTAGACTCCTCCATACGGCCTTGGCGCAAGCGCACACATTCGCCATCTTTTAGGTCGATGGCTGGAATCATTAACAAAGGGTTTTGAGACATAGACTATTTGCGACAGCGTTTAGCTGCCGTCCCACTGTAAGAAGTTTTGTAAAAATTTAAGGCCAGCAGAATGACTTTTTTCTGGGTGAAACTGCACTGCAAAAAGGTTTTCACGGGCCAAAGCCACATCAAACTCAAGGCCATAGTTGCAAGTGGCCGCCACTAAATTGCGAGCTTCGGTGCGCACATAATAACTGTGTACAAAATAGAAACGGCTATTGTCTTCGATACCATCCCAGAGTTTGTGAGCTTTTTGCTGCACATGGTTCCATCCCATATGCGGTACCTTCAAATGGGCCTCCTGCACACTAGGCTGGTCACCGAAAAAGGACACATCGCCTGGCAGCTCAGCTAAACAATCAACGCTGCCATTTTCACTGGAGCGCTGCATCAGCGCCTGCATACCCACACAAATACCCAGCATAGGCTTTTTGCCCATTTGGTCAGCCACAATTTGATCAACGCCCAAACGTTTGATCTCGGCCATACAATCACGAATGGCACCTACGCCTGGCAAAAGCACACGATCGCTGGCTTCAATTTTAGCTGCATCGTTAGTCACATACACACGAGTGTCTGGGCAAACGTGTTCGAGGGCCTTAGCAACGGAGTGTAAATTACCCATGCCATAATCAATCACTGCAATAGATTTCATACTCACCCTATCAATAATAAACCTATCACCAAAGACTTATAAACTACCTTTAGTCGACGGCATCATGCCGGCCATGCGCTCATCAGGGGTTAAGGCCATGCGTAAAGCACGACCAAAGGCCTTAAATACAGTTTCGGCTTGATGATGAGCATTTTTACCACTGAGGTTGTCAATGTGCAGCGTTAGCTTGGCATGGTTCACAAACCCACGGAAAAACTCATCAAACAAATCCACATCAAAACCACCAATGCGGCCCCTAGTGTAGCTCACATGATTAAACAAACCTGGGCGACCAGAGAAATCTAATACCACTCGGGTCAAAGCCTCATCCAGTGGCACATACGCACACCCATAACGAGTCAGGCCTTTTTTATCACCTACGGCTTTGTCTAACGCCATGCCCAGTGTAATGCCCAGATCTTCCACTGTATGATGCGCGTCAATCGCCAGGTCGCCATGGGCAACAATATCTAAATCAATCAAGCCATGCCGTGCAACCTGCTCCAGCATATGGTCTAAAAATGGGATGCCTGTCACACAACTAAACGCACCAGTGCCATCTAAGTTAACACTGACTGTAATCTGAGTTTCTAGGGTATTCCGTTCTACGGTGGCGGTACGAGCCGACATAAGATGACCTCGGGTTTGATAATGAGTGCAGCTAAACAATAGAGAGGGATTATACGGGTTTTAGTGACTGTTTTACAAAGCACAAACGCCCCTAAAAGTGATAAAACAATTGTATACTCAGCATTCAACCTATTTGCTCACCTATAAGCCCTCAGTTAATGACAACAAACGCCTCTTTTGCAGACCAATTACTCAGCTGGTTCGACCAGCACGGCCGTAACCATCTGCCGTGGCAGAAAAACCGCACCGGTTATCGTGTGTGGGTGTCTGAAATTATGTTACAACAAACCCAAGTGATTACGGTCATCCCCTACTTTGAGCGCTTTATGGCGCGCTTTCCTACGCTCACAGACCTAGCCCAAGCCGATGTGGATACCGTGCTCAGCTTGTGGACAGGTTTGGGTTATTACAGCCGAGCCCGCAACCTTCATGCCAGCGCCATAGCCGTTGTTGAGCACCACCAAGGCCAGATGCCAGAGCAGGTAGACCAATTGATCGCACTCAAAGGCATAGGCCGATCCACCGCAGGCGCAATCGTCAGCCAAGCCTATGGCCAACCAGGAGTCATCCTTGATGGCAACGTCAAGCGCCTACTCACCCGTTTACATGCTATTGAGGGCTGGCCTGGACAGAGCCTAATAGACAAACAACTCTGGCTTATCGCCACAGAACTCACACCCAGCCAGCGCAACGCCGATTACACCCAAGCTATCATGGACATTGGTGCCACCATCTGCAAACCCAAGCAGCCCTTGTGTGTGGCTTGCCCCATGCAAACTCGCTGTCAGGCCCTAGCCAATGACACAGTTGGTTCCATTCCTACTCCCAAGCCAAAAAAAATAATTCCCCACAAAACTATTAGCGTATTACTGCTGCAAGACCAAGAGGGCCACACTTTGTTAGAACAGCGCCCTAGCCAAGGCATTTGGGGCGGGCTATGGAGCCTGCCAGAGTTTACCGACCTTAAGGCACTGCACACACAACTTGCCTTTGACGGCTTACCATTGAATACCAGCCCTCTCGCCCCCATTAAACACGTGTTCAGCCACTATAAACTCACCATAGAGCCTCACCTTTTGGTGCTGGCTAACAGGCCGCAAAAAGTGGCAGAAAAAAACCAAACCCGGTGGTACAACAGCCAACAACTGCTTACAATAGGCTTGGCCACACCGATCAAAAAGCTAATCGAGAGAAACCAATGACGCGCACCGTTTTTTGCAGCAAATACCAAGCCGACATGGAAGCCATGGACCGTCCACCCTACCCAGGGGCCAAAGGCCAAAAGCTGTTTGAAACTCTATCCAAACAAGCATGGCAAGATTGGCTAGCCCATCAAACGATGCTCATTAACGAAAAGCAACTCAACATGATGGACCCTGAAAGCCGCGCCTACTTGCAAGGCGAGCTGGATAAGTTTATCTCGGGTGATGATTACGACAAAGCCGACGGTTATGTGCCGCCTGCAGCTGAGTGAAGACCCACAAGAATAAAGAAAATAACCAAATTTCATCAACTTATTGTTGACAGCAAAAAGTAAAACGGGTTTAATACGGCCCTCTTCTTGGTCGCCCAACAACGCGCAGCCAGCTCAGAAGAAAGCAATGCAGTATTGCCCGGATAGCTCAGTCGGTAGAGCAGAGGATTGAAAATCCTCGTGTCGGCGGTTCGATTCCGTCTCCGGGCACCATAATGTCCATTTAAAACAATTACTTATAACGCAATTAACTTTGTGTATTTCATATGGTTTTTACGGGGCTACCATGGGGCTACCCCAGAGCCAATTTAA
>TARA_B110000977_G_scaffold83887_1_pt1 | contig 15594 bp, 17 predicted proteins | sample TARA_B110000977 | Tara Oceans TARA_B110000977 (sample SAMEA4397798) | marine metagenome | biome: Polar Biome; feature: [SRF] surface water layer (ENVO:00010504); material: water (ENVO:00002006), including particulate matter (ENVO:01000060) such as... | depth 5 m | reverse complement strand
CCGGTGCCCATGTCAAGCACTGTCTTTTCCGTACAATCTGTTTCCAGCAAAAAAGACATCATCATTCGAGTTGTTTTGTGATGACCCGTCCCAAAACTCATTTTGGGCGTAATGATCAGATCATATTTGACTACAATTTTTTCATGAAAATGCGCACGAATTATGCAATCAGATCCAATTTTCATTGGTTTAAAGTTCTTTTCCCATGTCTCATTCCAGTTTTGAGGTTGAATTTCAATCACCTCCCAACCGATTTGAATGTCATTATTTTCGAGTATAGACAACTGATTTAGGAGTACAAGATCAAATTCAGATTTTTGAATATAACCCTTAAATCCTAAATCAGTGTTTTCGAAACTTTCAAAACCTATTTCCCCAAGCGCAGCGATCAACACATCACGCCAAGGAGCAATTGGGGAAATATTAAAATTTAGTTTTAAATAAACAACTGACATTAAGTGGATTGAAAAATTGCTTTAAAATCATTTGCGTTTAAAGCGGCACCTCCTATCAAACCTCCATCAACATCTGTTTGTGAGAAAATTGAAGCCGCATTACCCGGCTTAACACTTCCCCCGTAGAGGATTGATACACTTTCTGCCAAAGTATTGTCATACTTTTCTGCAATAATTTTACGGATATAAGCGTGGATTTCTTGCGCCTGCTCTGGACTTGCAGTTTCTCCGGTTCCAATCGCCCAAACGGGTTCGTAGGCCAAAATGATTTTTGACCAAGCAGCGGGTTCTAAATCAAATAATGCAATTTCCAATTGACTTTTAACTACTTCAAAATGTTTCTCTGCTTTTCTTTGATCCAATTCTTCTCCAAAACAAAAAATGATTTCCATGTCGTGCTCAAGAGCAGTAACAACTTTTTCTTTTAATGAAAGGTCTGTTTCGTTATAATAGGCTCTTCTTTCAGAATGCCCTAAAATCACTTGATTGATTCCGATGCTATTGAGCATCCTCGCCGAGATCTCTCCCGTATAAGCTCCCGAATCAGCTGCATTCATGTTTTGAGCAATCACTTCCAAAGCGGTTCCTTCGGTTAAGGTTTTTGCTTGAACAAGGTGGGTAAATGCAGGGGCAATTATCACCCTAACGTCTGACGGGATTGGATCAGAAAGCAAAGCTTCGATCAGTTGAGCAGTTTCATGCTTGTCATTGTTCAATTTCCAGTTTCCTGCTACGATTTTTTTTCTCATGTTTTTATTAATTTAGTTTTACTTGTGGATCGAGCTTAATGTAGATAAGATCGACTAAAATATTTATGATTATGAATAAGGTTGAAATGGTTAAAACAGCACCAATTATTACGGGAATGTCTAGGGTGTTCAGAGCGGTTACTATTTCTTTTCCCAGCCCTTTCCATCCAAAAATGTATTCTACAAAAACAGCTCCGGAAAGCAACGAGGCAAACCACCCAGAAACTGCGGTTACTACGGGGTTTAATGCGTTTTTAATTCCGTGCTTAAAAATCACATTAAATCGAGACAATCCTTTTGATTTCGCGGTTCTTATATAATCTTGTGATAGGACCTCTAATAGACTACCTCGCATCAATTGAATGATTACCGCCAAAGGCCTAATCCCTAAAACAAATGCGGGAAGTATTAAGTTTTTAAACATCAAGTGCCGTTCTTCTCCAAAATCGTCTAACTCAAAAAGACTGCCGGTCATATTAAGTTGGGTATAACGATTAAGTACAAAGCCAAATAACCAAGAAAATATAATTGCACTAAAAAAAGAAGGAACACTCATCCCTAAAGTACTGATCAGTTGAAGCCATCGATCTATCCAAGTATCTTTGTTTAAGGTGGCAATGACACCAAAAATTATTCCTAAAAAAATTGCAATTAAAATTGACGATATGGCCAGCACAATTGTATTAGGTAGGGTTTCCAAGATAATAGAAGAAACCTTTTTACCGCGTTTTTGATAAGAGCTTCTTAAATAGGGCGCTTTGATCGCGACTGAAAATATTGAATTATCAAGAATTTTAAACCCTGTGTATTTTTTATCTGAAAAATAAGAGAAATCTTCTTTTGCGCTGGAGTGATAGGAGATTATTGAAAGATCGTTGAGGTATAAAAAATATTGTTTAGCAACAGGAAGATCGAACCCAAATTTTTTCTTGACCAATTTCATTTGCTCACTGTCTTCTTTTTGATCTAGCATCATCTGAGCAGGATCACCCGGAAGCACGTTAAAAAGGAAAAAAACAATACTAACGACCCCGAAAAGTGTTAACAAAGCATAAAAAAACTTGGAAAGCAAAGGATAAAACATAACTGCTATTCAAAAGCTTTAAGGTGAATCAACGCGAAAACTGCATAATTAATGATGTCTTGATAATTGGCATCAATGCCCTCACTTACCAAAGTCTTTCCAGAGTTTTCTTCAATTTGTTTAACCCGCATCAATTTCTGCAAGATTAAATCCGTCAAAGAACTGACCCGCATGTCCCGCCAAGCTTCACCATAATCGTGATTCTTAGCCAACATCAGATCAAAAGTTAGCTTGAGGTGCTTCTCATAATTTAACAAGGCAGCCTCCTGATCAAGATCGGGGCTTTCTGAAATCCCCAAATCAATCTGGATCAATGCCATGATTGAATAATTAATAATCCCCACAAATTCGGGAATTTCCCCTTCATCAACTTTTCGAGTTGTATTGATTTGCAAGCCTCTAATGCGTTGCGCCTTAATATATATTTGATCGGTTAATGAGGGAAGTCGAAGAATTCTCCATGCACTACCATAGTCTTGCATTTTCTTTTTGAAGAGTGACTTACAGTTGTCAATTACCCTGTGATATTGAAGTTGGGTAGTATCCATTTATATTGTAAAATTTAATGTAAATTTCGATAAATTTTTTAACTCCTTGAGGGCTTAAGGAAAAAGTTATTCAAAACTATTAAAATAAATCCATGACCCTAAACTGCAATGGTCAACTTATCGATCTAAATACTCCTAAAATAATGGGGATTCTCAATCTTACTCCAGACTCTTTTTATGATGGGGGAAAATATATTGATGTCGAAAATGCTTTAAGGAAAACAGAGGAAATGTTGCTTGACGGTGCTGCCTTCATTGACATTGGGGCTTTTAGTTCAAAACCAGGTACCGAAGAAATCTCTGAAGAAGAAGAGTCAAGACGGTTGTTTCCAGTACTCGAGAAGCTTGTGCGTAAATTTCCTCATGCACTTTTTTCAATTGACACTTGCAGAAGTCAAATCGCCGATGAAAGTTTGAAAATTGGAGCCTGCATGATCAATGACATCTCAGGAGGAAAATTCGATTCTAAGCTCATGGAAGTTGTTGGAAAGCACAGTGCCCCTTATGTTTTGATGCACATGAAGGGAAGTCCTAAAAACATGCAAGACAATCCAAAATATGATGATATCATTCAAGAGATGCTTTATTATTTCTCAGAAAAAGTACAAGAAGCTTATGGGCATGGCATCAACGACATAATCATTGATCCAGGGTTTGGATTTGGAAAAAATATTGATCATAATTATGAACTTTTAAAAAATCTGGAATTATTTCATGCTTTAAGACTCCCACTGTTAGTAGGGATTTCCAGAAAGTCGATGATCTATAAAAAACTAAACATCAAGCCCCAACAAGCTTTAAACGGAACAAGCGTATTGCATTCAGTAGCTTTGTTGAAAGGTGCTCAAATTTTAAGAGTCCATGATGTGAAGGAAGCCAAAGAATGTGTCGATTTATTGGAAACCCTACATTAGTTTCCTAATTTTACAAAAAGCCAATCCCTTGAGTAGATTTGATTTTCTCGATATTTCCTTCACAGATGTTTTAGACATACTGCTGGTAGCACTATTGTTATATTACTTGTACAAACTTCTTAAAGGAACAGTCGCAATCAATATTTTTATTGGAATTGTGATTTTCTATTTAATTTGGAAGCTTACCGACATCCTAAACCTGGACGTGTTAAGTAACATTTTGGGGAAATTTGTAAGTGTAGGATTTTTTGCTTTGATCGTAGTTTTTCAACAAGAAATAAGAAAATTTCTTTTACTCATTGGCTCTTCTAACTTTGCTTCAAAAAGAAATGTCATTCGTTATTTTAATTTTTTCAATCAAAATCAAGGAATTATTAAGATCGATTTAACGGCCTTACTTAGTGCCGCTGAAAAGATGGCAAACGAAAAAACAGGAGCCATCATCGTATTAGAAAGAGGAAATAATCTTGATTTTATAAAAAATACTGGGGATGAAGCCAATATTGAGGTGAGTGCCCAAATACTTGAAACCATATTTTTTAAGAATAGTCCCCTGCACGACGGTGCTATTATCATAAAAGACAATCAAATCATTGCTACCAGAGTGGTGCTTCCTGTTTCAGACTCAACAGCTATTCCTTCAAAGTTTGGTTTGAGACACAGAGCTGGTATCGGTATTAGTGAAAAAACCGATGCATTGGTCTTGGTTATTTCTGAGCAATCCGGTAAGATATCTTATATAAAAGATGGAGGTTTTTGTAAGTTTAAAAACACTGAAGATCTTAAAAGAATGATAATAGAAGATCTTTCTATTTTCTAAAATAATTAAACAACTGAGGCTAAAAATTGAATTTTATGAAGCTGGGAATAGTGTCCTCCTCTATTTGCTAACAATTCCTTGTGCGTCCCAATTTCAACGATATTTCCTTTTTCCATAACAACAATACGGTCTGCATTTTTAATTGTTGAAAGTCGGTGGGCTATCAATATCGAAGTTTTTCCTTTTGTTATTTTCCTTGTTGCACTTTTAATCATTTCCTCAGCATAGGAGTCAATTGATGAGGTTGCCTCATCCAAAATGAGAATGCTTGGATTTGACAGATAAACTCTTAAAAAAGATATCAATTGGCGTTGACCTGAAGACAACATCACCCCTCTTTCCTTAACATTGTATTGATATCCTCCCGGAAGCGAGAGGATAAAATCGTGAACCCCGATTTCCTTGGCTGCATAATAAACATCTTCTTCATCGATATCGGTGTCATAAAGCGTAATGTTATTGTAAATCGTGTCTGCAAAAAGAAAAACATCTTGGAGCACAATTCCGATGTGTTTTCGCAGCCCGTTTAAAGAGAAATCTTTAATGGAATTTTTATCTAATAAAATTAAACCTTCATCAAACTCATAAAAGCGGGAAAGCAAATTTATAATGGTTGACTTTCCTGCCCCGGTTGCACCTACAACAGCAATTTTTTCCCCTGGTTTTATTTCTAGGTTGATGCCATGAAGCACTTTTTCTCCAGTTATATAAGAAAATGTAAGATTTTTTATACTAATACCCCCATGGATTTTATCCGGATTTAAAGTTCCAAGGTCTTCTATTTGACTTTCAGTTCTTAATATTTTAAAAATCCTATCTGCTGCAACCATTCCCATTTGAAGGGTGTTAAATTTATCTGCAATGTGGCGTAATGGTCTGAAAAGCATTTGAGACATTTGAATAAACAAAAAGATTTGACCTAAGGTTATGGCGCCACCAGCTGCCACGTTGAGACCGCCAAACCAGACCAATAACCCGATGGTAAGGGAAGATGCGATTTCAGCAACAGGGAAAAAGATGGAATTAAACCAAACCGTTTTGAGCCATGCTTTTTTATGCTTCTCATTTATACTTTTAAAGTTTTGATTTTCGATTTTCTCTCTGTGAAACAATTGAACTATTTGCATCCCACTAATTCTTTCTTGAACAAAAGAATTGAGGTTGGCCACTTGCAGCCTTACTTCTTCAAATGCTATTTTCATTGACTTCTGAAACAAACGGGTCGCATATAAGATCAACGGGAGAATTGAAAAAACAATTAATGATAATTTCCAATTGACAACCAGCATGACAATGATAACCAATCCCATTTTCAGAAAGTCAGCGATGATCATAAAGAGTCCTTGCGAAAAAATACTAGCAATTATTTCCACATCATTTACAGCCCTAGTAACCAGCCTACCGATTGCAGATTTGTCAAAATAAGACATTTTGAATCCTATTATTTTTTTATAGAGTGTTGCTCTCAAGTCGCGAATCACATTCTGACCCAAGCCGTTGGCGAAATAAACAAATAGAAACTGAAAAATAACTTCCAACAGAAGGGCGGCGAGCATCAAGCAAATAATCAGCAGCATGCCATCATAATCCTTTGGTCGAATGTAGTCGTCCACAGCAACTTTTAGCAAATAAGGGGAAAGTGTTGAGAAAATTGAAAGAAGAATTGCTGCTCCCATAACAAAATAATAAATCCCTTTGTAAGGTTTAACATAATGCATCAATTCTGAAAATATCTTCAAGTCAAAAATCTTCCCTTTTTCTTTATTCATTTTATAAAAATATACTTTTTGGATAGGTGATTTTGGTTAAAAACAAACCTTTTGCAGGAACCGATAGGCCAGCTTCACTTCTGTTTTTACTTTCTATTATTTTTCTAAAATCATTTAAATCTTGTTTTTTCAACCCGATTTCTAAAAGTGTTCCCACAATGGCTCGTACCATATTTCTTAAAAAACGATCGGCCGAAATATTAAAGACATAATGAGAGCCTTTTTCTGTCCACTGTGCATGTTTTATTTTACAAAGAAAGGTTTTTACATCCGTTTTGGTCTTTGAAAAACATTCAAAGTCTTCATATTCAAACAAGATTTTCGCCGCTTGATTCATCAATTCAATATCAGGAATGGATCTAATATGATAATGACGATGTGCTTCAAAAGGATCCTTTTCGGTGCACATGTGATACTCATAGGAGCGTTCCGTTGCATCAAAACGCGCATGGGCATTGTTGCTTACTTTAAAAATATTTTTCACTGCTATGTCTCTAGGAAGATAGCTGTTCAATTGGTAGACAAGCTGTTTTTCATTTTTTCCGTCAAGTTCTGCATCAAAATGTGCAATCATTTGTTTGGCGTGAACTCCTGTATCAGTCCTTCCTGCTCCAAAAACATGGGTCTCTTTTCTTGTTGTCGTAAATAAAGCTTCTTCAATCACTTGCTGAACACTGGTCACGTTTGGCTGGCGCTGCCAACCATGATAAGCGTCCCCTAAATAGGAGAAATCGAGAAAATACCTAGACTGACTCATTTATTATTAATTCCAAACAAAGATATTGGTTTTAATCGTTTTAATAAATCTAAAATTAAAATGCTAATTAAATTTATATTTGACACCAATTAGACGCCCTTTAAAAAACAAATATTTAATTTTTAAAACTTGAAAAAAATATTATTAATCTCTGACACGCACGGACATTTGGATGAGGCTATTTTAAAATATGTCAAACAAGCAGATGAAGTATGGCATGCTGGGGATATAGGAATTGCAAAAGTTACGGATAAACTAACCAAATTGAAACCAATACGGGCAGTTTATGGAAATATTGATGGCCATGAATTGAGAAGTATATTTAAAGAAGACTTGAGGTTCAATTGTGAAGGTGTCGAAGTATTTATGACTCATATTGGAGGATATCCTGAGCGTTACAATCCGAGAGTTAGAAAATTACTTCAAAGAGAAAGACCTAAACTGTTCATTTGTGGGCATTCTCACATCTTAAAAGTAATGTCCGATAAAAAGCTGGGGATACTTCATATGAATCCGGGGGCAGCTGGGGTCTATGGGTTTCACAAAATAAGAACGATGCTAAGATTTACTCTTGACAAAGGTAAAATCGAAAACCTAGAGGTCGTTGAACTGGGTGATAGTGGAAAAGTTTAACGAATACGGTCGAGAGAACGAATGAGATTTTCATCTTTTTTGATTCCTTTATTTGCAAAAAGAATTAGTAAAATACTTGATGACGGAACCAACAACCACAAATCCTCATTACTAAATCCTTCCCAAAAAGCAAATGATATTGAGAGTATAATTAGTACCACCCAATGAAGAAAGAGTTGAATTCGATTCAGTAACAATTGAATTTTTCTCTTTTTAAAAAAGAAGATCGTAGACAAAACAAACAGAGCTGAAAAAGATAAATAGAGAACAAAATCACTTGAAACACTAGTCGTTATTGTGTATTCAAGAGTCTTAGGGATGGCGAAATAAACTTGGGCCACTCCATACAAGCACAACATGAGGACTAAAAAAACAGTTTGAACTCTTTGAATCATTTACTTAAATTTATCACAAAAATAAGTTTTTTTAAAAACAATGTTGGTTTAAAATAAAATTTGTAATATTGCCCTGTAGCAATACTAATCTTCGCTACCCACAGACCATATTTTCGATATTATATTAATCATTTATTCTTACCGTAATTAATACTTTCGTATGTACGAAATAGCAACGCTAAAAAGTAAAAAACTTTCTGATTTACAAGAAATAGCCAAAACTCTCGGAGTTAAAAGAATGGCAGGCTTAAAGAAACTAGAGCTGATCTATCAAATCATAGACATTGCAGCAATTAAAGCTGTCGCCGAAGAAAAAGAGGCCGGTCCTGTAATTTCTAAGAAATTAGAGACTAAACCTGTTAAAAAAGCAGCACCTGTAAAAGCAAAGGTCAAATCTGAGGAAAAAAAGCCCGCAGAAGCCAAAGAACAAAAAAGTGCTAAGCCTGAAGAACAAAGATCAAAGCCTGTTCAAGGGAATAACAATAACAACGCGAACAAAAACAATCCGAACAACCCGAACAACCTGAATAATAATAAGAACAACAATAACAACCAAAAACGAAAAAGAGAAGAGGTTAATCACAATAGAGATAATAGAAATCGTTATCGTGAGCCTGATTTTGAATTTGAGGGAATTATTGATACTGAGGGGGTTTTAGACATGATGCCTGAAGGGTATGGATTTTTAAGATCTTCGGATTTTAATTACCTATCCTCTCCTGATGATGTATATGTATCTCAATCACAGGTGCGTCTTTTTGGACTGAAAACAGGAGATACTGTTCTTGGGACTGTTCGTCCACCAAAGGAGGGAGAAAAATACTTTCCTTTGATTAAGGTAAATAAAATTAATGGGCTAGACCCCAAAGTAGTGCGTGATAGAGTTTCTTTTGAGCACCTAACCCCTCTTTTCCCCGACGAAAAATTCAATATTGCAGACAAACAAAGCACTGTTTCAACAAGAATCATTGACTTGTTCTCGCCTATTGGAAAAGGACAGAGAGGAATGATTGTTTCCCAACCCAAAACTGGTAAAACAATGCTTTTAAAGGACATAGCAAACGCCATTGCTGCAAACCACCCTGAAGTTTATCAATTGATATTATTAATTGATGAAAGACCTGAGGAAGTAACTGATATGCAACGTAACGTTGACGGAGAAGTAGTCGCTTCAACTTTTGACGAACCCGCCGAGCGCCATGTGAAAGTGGCGAACATTGTGCTCGAAAAAGCCAAAAGAATGGTTGAATGTGGACATGACGTTGTCATTCTACTCGATTCAATTACCCGATTGGCAAGAGCTTACAATACAGTCCAGCCTGCTTCTGGTAAGATTTTGAGTGGAGGAGTTGATGCAAATGCACTTCACAAGCCCAAAAGATTCTTTGGAGCGGCAAGAAACATAGAAGGAGGAGGATCTTTATCAATCATTGCAACCGCTTTGACAGACACTGGATCGAAAATGGATGAAGTCATCTTTGAAGAATTTAAAGGTACGGGTAATATGGAGCTTCAGTTAGACAGAAGAATCGCTAACAGAAGGATTTTCCCTGCCATAGACCTCGTTTCATCAAGCACTCGAAGAGATGACATGTTATTAGATGAAAAGACCTTACAACGTATGTGGATTATGAGAAAGTATTTGGCGGACATGAATCCAGTAGAAGCAATGGAATTTGTAAATGATCGCTTTAGGAAAACTAAAAACAACGAAGAATTTCTGATTTCAATGAATTCATAATAAAAAAAGCTTTCCATTTCGGAAAGCTTTTTTTTTGATACCGTGTCACTTCCTGATGTAAAAAAGGTAACACATAAAAAAATCTCCGAGAGTTGCAACCCTTGAAGATTTTATACTATTTTCTTAAAAACCAATTAAGGTTATTTATGACCAGTCGTTAACTACAATTAAAGTTTCTCAACAAACTTCGCCAACTTTGATTTGATATTTGCAGCCTTGTTAGAGTGAATAATATTCTTCTTAGCTAATTTATCAACCAAAGAAACAACAGTTGGAAATTGAATCAAGGCTTCTTTCTTATCGGAAGTGCCTCTTAGTTTTCGAATTGCGTTACGTGTTGTTTTGTGTTGAAAACGATTGCGTAGACGTTTCTTGTCGTTAGAACGAATTCTTTTTAATGCGGATTTGTGATTTGCCATTTGTAATGTTTTAAATCTGTAGCCCGTAGGGGAGTCGAACCCCTCTTTCTAGGATGAAAACCTAACGTCCTAACCGATAGACGAACGGGCCATTATTTTCAGTTGGCAAATTTAGAAGAAAAAAATTATTAAACAACCGAAAACAACACCAATTTTAATTAATTATTTTTTGGTCAATCTCAATTTTTTAAAGGGCATCAAGTTCTTTTCCTAAAATTTCATAAATTTGGTATAACCCTAAATTGAACTATCAAATGAAAAACCTACTTCATCTGTCTTTAACATTATTATTCTCTGGTCTACTCTTTGCCCAACAAGACTTCCAAGCTGAACGAAAACATGCAAATGTTGAAAGCGACCATTTGGCGGTTCAGGGATATGACTTAATCTCTTATTTCAAAGAAAATAAACCCCAAAAAGGAGATTCAACATGGAAAAGTTCTCATAACGGACTAATTTATTTTTTCTCAAGTGAGACAAATAAAATAATGTTTGACAAAAATCCGGAAGAATATTTACCTCAATTTGGCGGATGGTGTGCCTATGCGATGGGTCAAAAGAACAAAAAAGTCGAGATTAACCCCCAAGCTTACAGCATAGAAAATGGAAAATTATATCTATTCTACAAAAGTTATTTTAACGACACCCTAGAGAAATGGAATGAAAACAACGATAACCTTAGAATAGCTGCCGAAAGTAATTGGTCCAAAACGATCTCCAAAAAATAAATACCTCACTTATGAAAGATAAAATCTCTATGATCCTCAGGATCATTATTGCGATATTACTGGTGCAAACCCTCTACTTTAAATGGGGGGATCATGCGCAAGCCATTCATATTTTTGACTCCATTGGACTGGAACCCAATGGCAGGTATGGTTTAGGGTTCATTGAGCTCGTCACTGCTGTATTATTGTTGCTTAAAAAAACACATTTAAAAGGATCATTGATATGCCTACTACTTATGATCGGTGCTATTTGTACACATCTGTTCACTCCAATCGGAATTATTGTTGAATGGGACGGATTGAATGATGGTGGAAATCTTTTTGCTTTGGCATTAATTTGCTTAATATTTTCAATCGCTAATCTAATCCTTAACATGGAGCGCCATCATTTTAATTTAAAGGCAATTATAAAGAACTAAAAGATTATTTTGTGTGGTTTGTTAATTTAAAAAAATACTTGCATTATGAATTTTGGCCCTTTGGAATATTTTATATTCCGGCCTATTTTTATTATGTGATTCTTGCTGTAAAATCCAAAAACCCATTTTATTTTACTGTCCTCAATGAATGTATGGAGAATGCTGGAGCATTTTTATGCTCTAAATCAAATTACTTGAAACATTTTGAGTCAAAGTGGTTACCAAAAACAATACTTGTAGATTCGAGTATAGATGAATCAGATCTTAAACAATCACTCCTACTACAAAAAATTGATTTCCCTTTGATCGCTAAGCCGGACATGGGCGAACGAGGAAAGGAAGTTGAAAAGATTGACTCTTTTAATGATTTAATTATTCATCTTCAGAAATCCTCCTATACTTCTGTTCTTATTCAGGAGTATATCGACTACCCAAATGAATTAGGGGTTTTGTATTATAAAAAACCCAATGGTGAGACTTGCATCAGTTCAATCGGTGAAAAGGAATTCTGTCAAATCATTGGTGATGGAAAGTCAAGTTTTGAATCATTGCTTAAAAAAAACATCCGAGCAATCAATCGAATGGAGGACTTTAAGGCTAAGTTTAAATCCAACAGACATAAGATCATAGCAAAAGGAGAGGTAGTCCTCTTAGAGCCTATCGGAAACCACAACAGGGGTACCACATTCCTTGATGCAAGGCACAAAAAGTCAAAACCCCTCATGGAATGTGTTGAGGAATGGGCAAATGCACTACCAAATTTTGATTATGGTAGATTTGATATTAAAATTAATAACTAGGATGCCTTTGAACAAAAAAAGGAATTAAAATCATTGAAGTTAATGGTGTAAATTCAGAACCTATTCATATTTACGATCCCAAATACAATATTTTTAAGGCCTATAAGGATCTGTTTCTTCATATGAAAATCATTCAACAAATTGCCTTTCATAAAATAAAAAAAATGCCTCCCCCCTCACCTTCCTTGAATTTTATAATCAAACAATAACCTATTATTTTAAAAAAACAAAACACCCCAAATGGAAATTAAACACCACAAAATCGTATTAAATGCTCTTAAACAACTATTAATAAAGTTGCCAAAAAATAAATTTGATGAGCCGAGTGAGTTTCTCTTTGGCGCAACCATTGGTGAACATTTTAGACATATCGTAGAGTTTTACCAGTGCTGTTTAAACAGTAAAGGCAATACTTCCCTAAATTATGATTTAAGAAAAAGAAATCTTGAGATGGAATCCAACCCTAAATATGGGTTAATTATTTTAAACTCACTTTTGGAGGAAATTGAAAATCTGTCAGATGTAAAAAACACAAAAACGATTCATTTGAGCGCATCCTTTGAGCCCAATGAACTAGATAGCGCAGAGAGTTCTTTTTTCAGAGAACTGACTTATTGTTTAGATCATTGCATTCATCATCAGGCACTCATAAAAATTTCTCTGAAACAATTTGGATATTTGGACCTTGTAGATCGAAATTTTGGTGTTGCCTTTTCAACTCAAAGATACAGAGATCAATGTGCATCGTAAGCTATATACCCACAGAAAAAGGTTTTTACTTCACTTCTAATAGAGATGAAAATCAATTAAGAAAAACATTAACCCCACGAACTTATCCCCATGGGGTTCACCGTTTGACCTATCCCAAAGACATGGAAAAAGGGGGAAGTTGGCTCGCTATTCATGACAACCAAAATAGACTGGGTTGTATATTAAATGGCAAGCATCTAACCGAAGAAGAGAAAAAAAAATATACTGTTAGTCGAGGAAATATTCTTTTAGACCGCCTTCGAGGTGAAAATCCGTTGACATTTGACAAAACCAATTTGATCTATGTTGCGCCATTCTTATATTTGAATTTAGTCTTTAAGTCTTCTCCACTGTTGTCAAAATATTTTTGGGATGGAAAGAGATTAATTAAAGAAGAATTGGACATAAACACCCCCTACATTTGGACGGCACCCTCGTTGTATGACTTCAAAACAACAGAGATTATTCAACAAAAGTTTCTTTCTTTTTGTGAAAATGTACAAAACATAAAAACAGGAAATGTGATCGAACTTCACGAGGAATTAAAAAGCTATTTGCCTGAATCTGCTGTGAGGAAAGCCAATGGAAACCTTCGCACAACAAGTGTGACGCATTTTTCAAAATTAGGAGGTAAACAAAAACTTTTTTATAAAGATATATTAGCGGACAAACGCTACAATTACCAACTTTAACTTTTTAATATGCTTTTGCGAAAAGAACGCGCTGAACAGAAGGTTTACCTGAATAAACACAAACACCATCTTCTTTATCGCCTTCCAAAGGGATACACCTGATGGTTGCCTTAGTCGCTTTTTTAATTGCTTCTTCTGTCGCTGAAGTTCCATCCCAATGGGCAGAAATAAATCCAGTTTTAATAGACAATACTGATTGAAATTCTTCAAAATTATCAACCGCTGTTATGTGCTCCTCTCTAAAGTTTAAAGCTTTGGTGTATAAACGATCTTGAATCTCTTTTAGCGTTTTTTTGATATGGTCACTGATTCCTTCCAAAGGAACTGATGATTTTTCTAGCGTATCTCGCCTTGCCATTTCGACAACATTATTCTCAAGATCACGTGGTCCAATGGCAATTCTAATGGGCACGCCTTTTAATTCATAATCATTAAACTTATATCCAGGCTTAAAATTATCACGGTTATCATATTTCACAGAGATTCCCTGACTTATAAGCGATTCCTTAAGTGGAACTGCCACTTTAGAAATTTCGTCCAATTGGTCATCTCCTTTGTATATCGGCACAATAACGACCTGAATAGGTGCGAGATTTGGAGGCAACACCAAGCCCTTGTCATCACTGTGAGTCATGACGAGTGCACCCATCAAACGGGTAGAAACTCCCCATGAAGATGCCCACACATGTTCGAGTTTTCCTTCTTTAGTGGCAAACTTTACATCAAATGCCTTTGCGAAGTTTTGACCTAAAAAATGTGAAGTTCCTGCTTGAAGTGCTTTACCATCTTGCATCAATGCTTCAATGCAATAGGTTTCTTCAGCGCCAGCAAAACGTTCACTTTCGGTCTTAACTCCCTGAATTACGGGGATTGCCATAAAGTTTTTTAGAAAATCAGCATACAAGCCATTGATCAATAAGGTTTCTTCCAACGCCTCCGCTTTTGTAGCATGAGCAGTATGTCCTTCCTGCCATAAAAATTCGGCAGTTCTTAAAAATAATCTAGTTCTCATTTCCCAACGAACAACATTTGCCCATTGATTAATAAGTATCGGAAGGTCTCTGTAAGATTGAATCCAATTTTTATAAGTACTCCATATGATCGCTTCGCTGGTAGGGCGTACAACCAACTCTTCTTCTAGCTTTGCTTCTGGATCAACAATCAATTTTCCATTATTATCAGGGTCGTTCTTCAATCGATAATGTGTAACTACGGCACATTCTTTTGCAAAACCTTCTGCATTTTTTTCTTCTGCTTCGAATAAACTTTTTGGAACGAACAAAGGGAAGTAAGCGTTTTCATGCCCGGTTGCTTTAAACATTTTATCTAACTCGGCTTGCATTTTCTCCCATATCGCAAAGCCATACGGTTTTATAACCATACAACCTCTGACAGCAGAAGTTTCGGCCAAGTCTGCCATTACGACAAGTTCGTTATACCATTTAGAATAATCTTCGCTGCGTGATGTTAATTTTTTCCCCATAAGAAGTTTGGCACAGATTTTGTTTTTATGTTGGTAATTAATCTAATGATGCACAAAACTACTATTTTTTCTGTCATTCATTAAAAAAACTGTCAACTATGAGAACAATAAAAAATTTAAATCCGTTTAATAAATTAATTGCTTTTTCTCTTGTATTGACATTTCTATCCTGTGGAAGCTATCAAGGGTCTTCTTACTATGCCGCTGATGGGATTTATGGCAGTTCATCGGTTGAAAGACCTGAAGTGCGTCCAAAAACTCAAAATGCTAAAAATGGTGATAAATATCAGAACTATTTTAGTAATATAGCAGATGATTATTCTTCTATAGATGATGGGCAGGATTATGCTTACACAGATACTGAAAACTATTCTAGTCAAACCAATACTGGTAATGTTCAAGTAAACTCTCAAGCACCATGGGGTGCAAGTACGAATA
>TARA_B110000977_G_scaffold201077_1_pt1 | contig 15605 bp, 12 predicted proteins | sample TARA_B110000977 | Tara Oceans TARA_B110000977 (sample SAMEA4397798) | marine metagenome | biome: Polar Biome; feature: [SRF] surface water layer (ENVO:00010504); material: water (ENVO:00002006), including particulate matter (ENVO:01000060) such as... | depth 5 m | reverse complement strand
CCCGGTCCTCTATTCTCTCTGTCTGCGGATATAAAGTCTCTCTCGCATCCCATTAGGTCATTCATAAACTCATCAAAACCGGGTTTGTCGGACTCGTTTGTTATTCGAATTTTTTTTCTTTCTACAAAGTTTCCCTCTACTAAAAAAAGGTCCAGTACCAAAGTTGGCGGCGACGCAATTTGGGTAACTTGTTTCGTAAACCACATTTTGTCCTTGGATTGAACATAAAAATCGATATTTGTGATTCGGTAATTTTGTGTTGTGTCGAAATGTAATAAAAACCGTCCGAAGCCACTCGCTGCGTTTACAACTTTGTACATGAACTTATTACTGTTATCCTCATTTGTGACTTTTCTGATGAATCGCCATTCTTCGACGATAGCCTGTGCTGCCATTTTATAAGCAAAAAAACGAAAATAAATACAAAAAATTGCTTAAAATCTTAAAGCTGCAGATTTTTCTTCATATAACGGTCCACTAATTCTTTGTTTGTAATACTGGCAATCTTTTATTAAAGTTTCAAAAAAAGCTAATCCGAGCGGGTTTTTTATTGTAACATTTTTTCTGAAATTTACATTATTTGTATCTGTCCGAGAAAGTTCCAAAACAAGCGAGCGGGGCGAAAGGAAATCCTGTGAGTTAACAACTTCAAAAACAACCCGCGCTTGTCCTCCGCTCCTTTGTTCATCGAAATAAATACCGTCAACATGGTAGTCTATCTTGAAAACTCTTATTTTGGCTTGCGAGTTTTGAGGACCGGAAAAACTATAATAATCATCCACAGCTACCGTGGCAAACTGTGTAAATCCGTCGTAAATCCACTGTTCCATTTTATAAGCAAAAAAACGAAAATAAGTACAAAAAATTGCAAAAAAATACGGTGTACTTGACTTGGTTTAAATTTTATAAAGAATCAGATGAGTGCTCTCCTTCCGAAGAAAAAAAAGAAAAAAATTTTGGGCGCCGGCGAGTATGGCACTGTCCGGTGCGTTAAAGTAGCCGGGCAGAAGTTTGCAATAAAAACGAGCAAGATCCCGGCATTTCCGACGAACCTGGAGCAAGTCATGGCTGCGCTAAGGGAAGAGGCAATGACGTGCCAGCATCCGCACATCATTGAACGTATCTGGTGTCGTTTCTATGACAGCAAATTCTCTGTGTGCATGGAATTGGGCAAACCAGTCACGCGCGCGTCCGGCAAGCAGGTGCTACAAGAAATCGGACAAGCGTTGCGCTTCATGCATTCTCACGGGTTCGTTCACCGCGATGTTAAGCCTCAGAACATCGTCCGCGTGGGACAGACTCTGAAACTCATCGACTTTGGTTTAACACGAAAAGGTGACGCTACTGGCGCTCCCATCACTGGGTACATGTGCTCGCGCTACTATCGCCCTCCGGAGCTGCTCCGGGCGAGTGTGAATTACGATTTGCTGGTGTACGACGGCAGGGTGGATATTTGGAGCCTTGCTCTCACTGCGTACGAGCTGCAGAACCAGAAACTTCTTTTTTACGGCGACGTGGAGATGATTTTGTCGCAGTACGCGAAATACAAGGAGGTTGCAGAGGGGCTGTTTGCTCACCTTCTGTGTGACTATGAGCACCGCTGGACGGCTCAGCAGATGCTGGAAAGCCACAAGGTGCCGCTGATTCCAGGCACGATCTGTGAGGTGGAGCCCCGTGAGGGTGTTGTCGGACAGTACGTGCAGAAGCTGCTGGAGGGGAACGAAGATGAAGTGGAAGCAATCGGATACAAAGGAATAAATGAATTGCTATAAAAAGTGAGTGAAAAGTGTGTGATTTTTTTTACGTATTGGGTGTCAAGTATGTATGTTACCCTACTACGATTTCTGTAAGTTTGTTTAGTTTTATATGGGTGTCAAATGCTTTTAGCACATCCGCGTGTGAGCAGGCCTGAATTTTGCTTTTGTCCAGAAACGTATGTTGGGCGGCACAGTACATCTCGGCTTTATCGCTCAGCGTGATGTGCATCAGTTCGAGCCTCTGTTTCTGCAAGTCTACCTCCTTGGGCGTAATCCCCTCGCGCCACACCTTGAGCACGCCTTGAATATCCTGCTTGCCCCTTTCTAGATTGCGTGGGGGGAAGGTGGCACCTAGCCGGAACGCACCCGGTTGGACGTGCGACTCAATGCCGTAGGTGAGTCCATCCTCCATGCGCACCTTCTCCATGAGCATCCCGTGGAATCCATAGCCTAATATACTAGCTGCAATATTCAACGGAATGTACGCGTCGTGTTCGCGTCCAACGCCCGGAAGCGCTTGACCGTACAGCACTTTCACGTTGGTTTTGCCTTGTTTTACGGTTTTTCCGCCGCAGGTGTTGCATGCGGGAGCCGGAATAAATTCGTTGTAAGCTTGATCATTAGAAAAATAATTTTGAATGCCTTCTAGGATTTTGTTATCTGGGGCGACGGCTACCACCTTGCAGGGGGCTTTTTTTACTGCTTGAACGGCATCGGTAAATTTGCAATCGTATGTTGGAACTTCAAAGATTGCTTCCCGCATGAGCTGCTCGCTGTATTTATTAATGTCGTAGGAGATGCCTTTTTGCATCATTTTGCCCTTTTCGCCTGACGCTAAGTAGGTTTTGGGATCCCCCCACACTTTGTCGAGCATTTTTGGAGTAAAATCATCCTTTTGGCATGCAAAAGTGAGCCGCACCTCGCCGTGGGACACAGCCTGCCAGTTGCACTGGGGATCTTTATTGGCGTTCATCATACTGAGCGCGAAATGATCGGTGTCGATTTGGGGTGTGAAAGTGACCGCAAAATGAACCATTCCGGGACGCTTCCACAGCACGTGCCCAGGGGCTTCTGCACCGGCTTCTGCCTCTGCGTCTGGTCCCGGAGCCAGCTGGGGATCTTTAAAAACAGATAAGTGGGGTGTCAAGTGAGGAGCATGAAGTACTTCGCCAGTGGAGCGCGTCCCGATGGATTTTAGCGCGGGGATTTTCGCGTCTGCTTCTTTGCAGGGTTGCTCGACGGCGTAGGGAAACATAAGTCCGAACGTAGTGCCTGTTTCGACGAGGTATTTTTTTGCAACTCCCTTTAAATTAGAAACAGTGACAGCTTTCAAAGCGTCGAACTTAGTGTTGACATCATTTGTGTTGCCCATTGCAACTGCTTCCGTGAAGGCATCTGCGACCCCCTGTGAGCTTTCTAGCTGAGCTTTCCAACCTTCTAGCAGTTCTTTTTTGGCTTTTGCCATTTCGGTTTTTGTAATAGGTTTTGACTGCAACTCGCTCACTTTTTGAAGAAAGCCATTTCGAACAGCTTCTGGGTTCTGAAACCCGACGCACCAGGCTGAGAGCAAGCTAGACTGCCTGGAGCGGTCGAACATCACCTCAGTCTGCATGCAAACACCCTTGTCTTCCAGATCCTGTAGGCGATACTTTAGGCAGCGCGACAGAACTTTCATAGCCATAGCGTCGTCGTGAGTGCCCTTTGGGGCTTTGTATCCGGCTACGAACATGGTAGATTCACCGGGAATTGTAAAGGAACGCGCTCCTTTTTGCTGGGGCTCTGTTTCGTAATTGTTTGCGTCGGTTGAGGTGCCTCCAATTGGACCAAACGCCGACTCTACCCGCGCGTGCAGTGCGTCAATCGTGATCGTGTTCTCGTTAAACGGTCCGGCTAGCACAAGAGTGGCGTTGTCTGGAGTGTAGGACCGCTTGTGGTACGCCAGCAGGGTCTCTCCCTTTGCGTCAACTGCCGCGAAAAGGTGCTTCTTGAATCCGATTGTCGAATGCCCACAAGGCGCTACCTGATAGGCGCAGCGGTTAAGCGAATTCATCATATTGCGCATATCGCTTGTCTCGCCGATTTCCATTTCATTGACGACTACAGTGGATTCCTTGCCTAATCTTTCTGCAAAAATGGTGGCATCCAACCCAGCCATGCGATCTGCCTCACGGTCAATCACGTCTGGGAGAAACTGAGTGGGCACCACGAGAAAATAGTTCGTCCGGTAGAAGCTCGTGGTAGCATTTTCAATGGCTGATTTGAGCTCCAAATCAGTGATGAGCCCGCCTGGGGTGTTAGCATTGTAGTGTTTGGACCCAAAGTGCATCGCGTGTTCTAGTAGGTGCGATAGACCGAATTCGCCAGGTTTTTCGTTCGCACTACCGACGTTGTATACGATGTTACTACACGAGCTTCCAGGAGTATCTAGAGGTACGTACAGAACGGTTAGCCCGTTTTTAAGTTTTTTCATTTGATATTGAAGTGCAGGCATTTATATATTTTTTTAGTGTATTTATAATTGGGATTTAATAAAATTCCTGACCGAAGGGTTTTTCCGGGAGTTTGTACGTCAATTCGTAAACCGTCACGTCCTTACCCCACGGAGTACCTATGAAAGTTTCGAGGAAAGACGAAGTGATTGGCTTTAACGAGACAATGCTGGGGTTCACAACAGCAGCTGGGGTCGTTCTAAGCTCCGCAAATGTGAACATCTGGGTTTTTTTGAAGACTTTCTTGAGTTTTTTTTTTATGAATTTGTCTTCGACAACGAACATGGAATCCTGGTGCTTTTTGAGGAACTCGATTTTTTTGCCCCACTCTTCGTTTTCAGCCACTCTATAAGGTGTTCCGTAAGATACAACAATTTTTCCATCGGTGTTTTTATCGGAGAGTTTGAGAAAGTTCGGAATTTTAGAGCGGCACATTGGGCATTTTATACGGCGGGTTTGCAGTTCTTTCATGCAGGTTGAACAGAAAATGTGGCCGCAGGGGGTAACTGCTGCGTTGGTGATTGTTTCGAGACAGACAGAACAGGTTTCTTCTGCGCGGGACTTGAGAAGGTCTTGAGAAACTCCAAACTTTTTGCTAATTTTTGCGAGTGTAGCTTCAACAGCGTCAAGTTTTTCTCCACGAAATGGTAGAGGAGCAAATTCAGGATGTTCTAGAAACAGCGATAGCATATTCCGATAGTTCCGTTGGCGTTCTTGGTACAAATTGATAAAGAGCGGGCTCCCTGTTGCCTTTTGAGCAGGTGTCAGTGGGGGTTCCGCCCGATTCATAAATGCTTTGTAGCTGTCTGGTTTGACGTTGAAAATAACTTGCTGCTTGGTGACTTGGGGGAACTGAATGCCCATCTGTTGCATGGTTGATTTTGAGAGGTTTATGCAGAGATCTGTGTTGCACTCTCGATGTTCAAAAATACAAGAATTCTGAAAGGATGTTCCATATCCAACAGCCCATTTCACTTTGCATCTGAACATTTGCGCTGCAAATGCCGCTGCGTGCGTCCAGTAAGTAGGGATGATCATGATGAGACGCTCCGCAGAGTCAAACACGCGGGTGCGGCGAGAGTGTTTTGAAAACATCGTTCTCGTCGTAACTGTGACGGGTTTAAAAGTGCGGTTTCGCCCGTAGTAGATATTAAAATCCTTCCACATAGGCAAAGCGTTCGCTTCAACAACAACGAGAGTTCGCATGGGGCTGCGTTTCATGAGCTCTCTAATTAGTTTTTGAAAACTAAAAAAGCGTATGTTGAGCTGTCCGCCGCATGTGTGCATCTCTGGATTAGAAAATCCAGTTCTGAGGTTTACAAGCCTTTTGGAACCATTAATTTTGCGCGTAGAGAGTAGCTGAACTGGCGTCTGTTCCATCCCAAGCATGCGTGAAAGAACGTATTGCATCTCTGGAGCTGCGTCGATGGTAAGTTTCGCGGGAGCGTAAACCATTGGCAAAGAAATCTGCTGCAGAACTTTTCTTACGTGTTCTGAAGTCTTGTCAATTTGAATTCCTGAGTGGTACAGCTTAACTTGGAGCGAATTGCCTTTTGCGCAAATGTCAACGTCAATGTATGGGTGACTGAGATGCGTGCGAACTAGCCACTGGTTTCTGTGGAAAATGTGGTCGTCTTCACCAACAGAGAGCATTTCTTCTACCCGGCGGTCATCACCGTGTGCGAGAGCCTGTGTAATGTAGTAGCGGAGTCCGTTCCACTGTTCCATGGATGGGTATATCGGAAGCCGATTAAAACACCACTGGTGTGCAATATCCCCAAGAAGAGAAGGATGCTCTTTGCGGTTCGTGTAGATATCGTGCATGATCTCTGTTTTGGTAAGATTTTTGTACATCTTTATTGGATATCCAGATGACTCGTATTTTGGAATCGTGACAGTCGTGAGAAGAGTTCTGAGCGGTCCGCTGACCTCGACGCGCGTTGCGCTGGGTGAGGTGTATGTCCATGGAAAAGTCAATCCGTGCGCGCGCTCAATTTGACAGGCTCCGTTAATAATAACTGGCTGAACCCTGTCTTTGACCCAAAGAGCTCGTGTGTTTCCCACAACTGCTTTCGCAATGATCCCGGCATCTTGATCGATGCGGGTCGTGAAGTTGTTTAGACACGGCTGTATTTCCAGGGTTTTGCCTTCGCGCCCGTAAACCAGACAACTGATCCACTGACAGCCGAAAAAGACTGAAATTTCATCTCCGCGTTCGAGATTGCTGCGCCAGAGTTGGTCTGCGTGTTTGAGATTTTTCTTGGAAACCACAATGGGTCCACCAGTCTGTACTTTGCGCGGCAGAAGGCGGTACGCTGATAAACCCAGTTTGGTTTTCGTCTTTTTTAGAACAATGTACTCTTTGCGAGCGAATGTCACGAAATCGCCAACACGAATTTTCCGTTCTTTCACCATGGTTTTTTGATGAACCTTAGGTTCAAAGAAGTACACCGTAAACGAAAAACTATTTACCTCGATTTTTATTTTAAAAAAAACATGGCATATCTCCTAGCAATTCCTATAATTTACTATGGTACAAGCCATATTGCAAGCAAAATTTTAGACATTTCCTCGAATTATGTGCTTAAAAACGAGGTGCTGCATGACAATAGTGAAGCGCTTCTGCTTGCAGTGACTTCAATTTTGCATAAATACAAAAACATGAAAGAGGAAAACCCCGCGTATAAAAACAAATTGCTTGTGGAAGACGGAATTGATTCTTTGCAGTACGCATCAAGTACAACTGAAAATAAATGGTTTAAGCGTAACTATCACGAGGAAAATGCTTGTTTGGAGCGGTTACAAAATGATTTAGAACGCAGGTTGAGATTATTTTTGCTTGTTGTCAAAGAAAATTAATTTATGAAAGTTATGGTATCGCCGTTTAGAACTATATCTTTGCCGCGGAGCGAGTAGTGGTTTATCATATCTGAGAGCGTCGTAGTGTTTAGAATCATCCGCGTAGTTATTATAAGCGTCAGACAAATCATCATAATCATTATCAAATACGCAAGCGACTCGTCACTATGGTCATTTTTTTGCGTTTCGGCTTGCGTTTCAGCTTTCACTACAACGATTTTGTTAGGTTTAGACATTTCTTAAGAATAAACTCAATTTATAGTCTCTATTTAATTGCTCAAGATGTATTTAAAATGTTTGTATTTCGGAAGCATTTAATCAAAAGAGGCACTTACAAACGCGTGAAAGATTTATACAATTCAAAAATCGAAGAGGGAAACCTGCCTACAAAAAATTCTATTGACGAATTGCTTCATGAAAAAGAGTTAGAAGGACCTCTTGAAGCAAATTTCTCTCTTGAAGTGCCCATAGAAGTCGCGGAAGCTACTGTGCGGGAGGAATCGATGGAAAGCTTTTACGATGATATGAAAGCGGGCGCACCTGTGCAATGCATTGGAATCAGAACCCGGAAAAAGCACAGATGTGCTATCTGCATGCGCCGGAAGAAGACAAAAATCCGGATTAGATGTGGACATATTTTTCACCGTAAATGCATCGACACCTGGGCTCGGTGGAACCCCGTCTGTCCCACTTGCAAAGACGCGCTAGACCTGAAACCTCCAGCACCCCTAGCTTTGCCTACAGAGCCGCCCGGAACAGACAGCTAGTCTGTTGTGCAGGATTTTTTTTAAGTTTATTTTGTATATATATATACAGATGACACATGGATAAATGAACAGAGAGGTCAGGTATTTGACTAATAACGAAACCGGTGAAGAAACAAGCTTGATAATTAGCGGCGGTAGCAAAACCGTTCTGAAAAAAAAAGACCCAAAACAGTGCTCTATTCTTATCGTTGTTATCCTTACAATTGGCGCTTTGGGATTTGTTTGGATGATTCGCGAAGAAAACACCACAGCGTGTGACCCAAGCGAGTTCAGCACCTGCGTATCCAGCGTGCAAAAGAACACCTGCACTGGGAAAAGCAGAGCCTGTTTAGTAGAAACAACAAAAGACCTGAACTTATTAATTCCTGCTTATTTTTATCCAACAAGCAGTGGTGAGCTTGTCGAAGGGTGGAAAACACTCCAAGAGAGTGCGCAAACGTACACTGATGTTCGTCATGTTATAGTGATTAACCCTAATAACGGTGTGGATGCAACTTCGCCTCCCAATGCTGACTGGCAGACAGCAATTGATCTGTTTGAAGGATTGCACAATGTCGTGTTGATTGGTTATGTCTCGACGGATTACGGAAATGCTGCGAAAGAGGCCCCTGGAAAAGAACAAATTACTGGATATTTCTCAGATTGGAGCATGAAGGGTATTTTCTTTGACGAAACTACTGGCGATAGAGCCATGTATCAGCGTCTAATTGACCACACGCGTGCACAAGAGGCAAGCGCCTTTAGCGTGTTTAACTTTGGAAGCATAGCAGATAGTGGTGGAAATGAATACGGTGCGGATTGGCTTAACATGGCTGAACTCAACATTATGTATGAAAACACCTATGCTAACGCAGTTTCGTTTACACCATCCGCTGCTCAGCTTGCGACGCCGCGGACAAAATCAGCGCTTGTTTTAACCGATTCAGATGTTAGTACCATAGATCTCGATGTAATGTACGGAAAACATTTTTCTTACGTTTATTTCGTTGATCGACTGAGTGATTATAACGGATTAATGTCGAAAGCTCACTGGTTTAGTTTAGTGCGGAAAATAGATGCGTTTCCTAATGCGGTTGTCTTATCGGCTGCTGGAGAAACCTGTGCTGTAAACGGCGATTGTACAGATAACGACTGCAGAACCACTTGTTGCAGTTCAGGGTTCAATGACGTCAACTGCAACACTTGCAGCGGCACTGGGGCCTGCGAGGCGTGTGCGGACGGATTCTACTTGGACGGCGGTGCGTGTGTAGCAAAATTAGGTGCTGGAACAGCCTGTGCAGCAGATGGTGAGTGTACGGACAACGATTGCAGGACGACGTGCTGTAGCGCGTTTTTGAACGATCTAAATTGTGGCGTGTGTGACAGCGGTGGGTTCTGTCTGACTTGTGTTGCTGGTGCAACCTGGCAAGCTGGACAAGGTTGTGTAATGGATTAAAAAAAAACTATTAGAGAAGATTAAAAACGTAATTTAAGTTTGTCTTTTCCCCCATAGAGGGTTTCGAGATACTCTTCGTCGGTATACGGATCATATTCATCATCTTCCGGATTATCAAACCCATCCCGCATTGCTAGCCTCTCTCGCTCTTCCTGTTGCGCTTTACGAGAAGCCTGTCTTTCCCTTTCTCTTTCTACATCAGCCTTTCTCCTTTCCCGGAGCTCTTCGTCGCGTCTGAGGCGTCTTTTATCATCTGCATCTCTCTGTTGCTTCATCTGACGCAACTGATCAGCTGTTTTTTCTGTTTTTTTTCCTGTATGTGGATTGTCTTCGAACTTGGTCCTCCGTTTATTTTTTTTCTTTATTTTCCCCTCGTTCATCATCTTGACAATGTCCTCGTAGGAAGCCATTTACCAGTACATGATAGTTATATATACGTTTAATTACAATAATTATGTCTCGGTGCATATGGCTCGTTTTAGCAAGGTTAAATACTAAGTTTTAAATTTTTTAATTTTAGCAAGTTGCGCAGCAACCTGATGTAATGTAATTATTAATGTTTGTTGTTTTTGCGAGTTCGCAGGCTGCGTAGAAAGAAACTGGATCACTCACGCAACATTTGGCTGTCGTGCACTGGTCACTTTCTGAACAAATACCCTCTGATTCTGGGTTGAAATTTTTGTGCCCTCCTGCGTTGTCACAATTGTATTCTGAGCAATGAGTTATGATATTTTCTATCTCACATAAAGCGCCAGTATAGCCAGCTGGGCAATTGCAGAAAAACGCGAATCCGACGGCACCGCAGGTCCCGCCGTTGCTACACGTCGACGGTGTGCACAAACCGGCGACGGAAGCAATTAGCAATACGTGTCCGTTGCATTCGTACGTAGCCGCGCTATTTTGAACATCAAAAATTTCATCTTTTGTCCAAGATGTTCCGCTCCAGCACTGCATAAGGTATTTTTTGGTACTTTGCTCTAAGCGAGTTTGTTTTGTTAGCAATTGTGGATTTTCAGGATTTTCAAAAGTTAGGGACCAACTGTTTGCTTCTGGAGCAGTTTCCATGATATTTAAGAGCTGTTTGCCATCAGAAATAACAACTTCGTCAACAACAAGCATAACGGGACAGTTTGCCCCTATTCCGGAGGCACACGTGTCTGGTGTTCGCATTGGTGGTGCAGTAATTAAGACCGGCTGAAGTGGAACAGCTTTAATCGCCGACGTACTGAGCAGTATTCTTCTTAAGTTCACGGGAAAATCTTCTGTTGAAAGAACCTGTCCAAACTCGTGCATAATTTTCTTTGTTTCGTACGCCTTGTGGGCATCTGACATGCCATCAGGTATTCCCTGGATTTTCTGAGCAACCAGCGAGCTCTGCATGGTAGAAACAGTATCCAAAAAAGTGTTTATTTCACTGTCTCTTTGATTTCCTTTTGCAAATGTTTGAATTTCACGTCTTGCATTACCTAAAATATCTTCAATTGCCTCGTCTAGTCCGTCGCTTGTATCAATTTCACAGAGCTCACCAGCCCAGCCTTCTGTACATACACACAATGAGTTTTCACAACTGCTACTTCCAAAACATAAAATATTTTCACAGTTTCGCTCAGGCTCAGGAGCTGGTGCTGGAGCAGGAGCCAGAGCCGGAGCAGGAGCCGGAGTGGGTGCAGGAGCCGGAGCAGGAGCTGGAGCAGGCGCCGGAGCAGGAGCCGGTGCTGGTGCTGGAGCAGGCGCTGGTGCAGGAGCAGGAGCCGGTGCTGGTGCTGGAGCCGGAGCAGGAGCCGGAGCCGGAGCAGGAGCCGGTGCGGGTGCTGGAGCCGGTGCTGGTACAGGAGCTGGTACAGGAGCTGGCGCGGGAGCAGGAGCCGCTTGGGGAGCAAGTGCGGGTGCCGGCGTTGGTGGAGCAAGCGCAGGGCAACTAACTTCGAAACGCGCTCCGTCAGCACAGTGCGAATCACACTTGAAGTATCTAGTCTCTCCTGGAGCAGCACTTAAGAGGTCATTCTTAAACGTGATTTCCTCTCCAGTATTGTACCACCCAACAAGTTGACCTAGATCACCATTGCACGCTGCTGATGGTGTCTCCCGGATATTGTGATATCCTTGCCAAACTACGCGTACGTTTGTGCCTTCACAGGCCTCAACTTGAGAAAATCCATAATCAACAACAACGCACGTGTTGTTCCCACCACAAATATCGCAGTCATCACGCACTAGAGTTCCGAATGGCGTGTCTGCACAGTCAAGACATTCATCGAACCCATTAAGCACTCCGCACTGGTCTGTGCAGCTGGAATTATCTCCACCACAGTGCCCGCATCCGTCGACAGTCATATATCCGAAAAGTACCCCGTCGCAGTCTGTGCAGCTGGAATTATCTCCACTGCAAACCCCACAAGCGTCGTTTGTCTGAATACCATACGCAACCCCGGCACAATCAAATGGAATAGCAATTTCGCAGTTTATTCCTTCATATCCTGCCGGGCACGTGCAATTGTAGAGATTTTTTCCATCTGGAGCGTCTGTCCAATCGATACACTGAGCAGCGTTTAAACAAGGTGCTTGAAAACACGGGAAAAACTCAGCACAGGCAATTGTTGCAATATTGCCAGAGGCAATGCAACAGCCCCCACCTGAGCAATTGTTTGAACTGCAGTCCCCAGTTGCGCAGCATCCGTTCCAGGGTATATTTTGGCATTGGTTGCTTGATTTGACAGAATTAGCGTATTCACAACCATAATCCCAAGCCGATTGTTGGAACGCGGGATTGTTAGACTTCTGTAAGGAAACATCAGGAAAGATTCGAGATGCTTTGCATTGATCTAGCAACAGGCTTGGCGCCGGCGGAGCTCCTACAAACGTGCAATTCTCCGTTGAAAAGGGTTCTGATGCAATGTACTGGCACTGATAAGAATAATTACAATCCGCTCCTTCACAGACAAACCCCAAATCTGCTTGACAGGTAAAAAGGTGAGTTGTTCCCTCGGCGTTAACACAATGGGAATTTATGGGGCAATTGTGAGAATTATCGAGACAAAAATCTTGGGCAGTCACCACTTCAAAAAGAAAAAAAAGTAGTAGAATCATTTTTTTAAGTTTAGCAGCTGTGTTTATAATGTTTTTTTTTGCTGCGTATTTACTCCGAGACAATGCTAAAAAATGTTGTACGAACATGTCTTGTCTATTGAAAGAGCGCGTGCGATTGAGTTATCAGAACGTTACGAGAATTCTACAGAAAGTGTAGCAAATATGGAAAATTATTTAGTTAAATTCAACGAAATGTTGGAGATTTTAAAAGATGCAAACACGCCCAGTATAAAAAAACAACCGTTATTTGAGTGGAACGGCAGAAATTCTAGCTCTTGGAAGTTTGAAAAGTTCCGGATAAAGCACACGCTGCATAAAATGATAATGAAGGAAGCAAAGGACGCGTTTGATTCTTGTGAGTATAAGAAAGCGCACCAGTTACTGACCCGGGCGGTTGTTCTCTGCAAGGAGATGCTCCAGGCGGAGTTTGTCAAGACCCCCTATGTCAGAGGAATGCCCGAATTGCAGAAAGAGCACGCGCTGGCACTGTTGCTGCGTACGAAAGCTACTTACTGTTATAATTTACATCTGCAAAAGACAACACCGCCGGTCGCTCTGATGGCGTACAAGTTAGCGGAGCTCTCTAATCAGGTGTGGAAACGCGGGGCGAACCCTGCGTACGCGTCGAAATTAAAAGCGCACTATCATTTTGCAGTTGCCAGCACCGCGGAAGACCCGCAAGATGTACTCAATCATAGTACTCTCGCAGTTTCGCTCCACCAAGACGCGAACTTTGCGGAACTACACGAAGAAATTTTGCAGAAAAACGAACAGATCCATTTTCTTACCGCAGAGGACGTTCCGGTACCCTTATATAGTGTGGGTCAAGGGCTCGCGAAATGCTGAATTTGACCTCGTAAGTATAAACCCGGATTTTTTTTGAATCAAATGCAGAAGCGAAAACGGGAGAGGAGTGATTCGGTACTTAGACATGCGAAACGTTTCAAAAATCGTTTTGGCAAGCTTGACAAACGCCTAGAGGCTCTCGAGGCTCTTGTGGGCATGCCAGAAGTTAAAAAACAGGTAATGGGGATGCTAAAGTTCTTGCTTGTGAACGATGGCAAGTCAGACGATCATTATCTGAATTGTTGCATCACAGGAGAGCCCGGGTGCGGCAAAACGTCCCTTGCAAAAGTGCTATTTAAGTTGTGGAGCTCTCTAAGCGTGTTTTCAGAGGGTTCGGGGTTTTCCGTCTTAACAAGATCACATTTTTGCGCACAATTTATGGGGCAAACCGCCACAAAGACAAGGAAGGCTTTGTACAAGCACAAAGGTGGGTGTTTATTCATAGATGAAGCATACAGCTTGATAAACGGGGATAACGACTCGTACGGGCTTGAAGCGCTTACGGAAATAAATAATTTTCTAAGTGAAAATCCTGACACTGTTGTAATTTTTGCCGGGTACAAAGACGAGATGGAGAAGCTATTTCTCGCGCAACCGGGGCTGCGCAGGCGTGTAGCGTGGGATTTTCACATTGGCAAGTACTCTGCGGAGCAGATTTTTGACATCTTTCAGATTCAATTAAAAAAATTCGGCTGGAGTGTCGAGGAGTCAGCGCTCGCCCTTTTTCAGACCAAGGACTTTAAATATTCGGGCGGAGATACCGAAAACATCGCTCTTCGCGCGAAAATAAGTTACGCGGAGAGGAATTGGATGCACGGAGGGGACAAGCTGCTGCTTTATGGGGACGTAAAACTTGCGATTGAGCAGCACTTTGAGAAAGATAAAGAGGATAAAATTAGTAATATGTATCTTTAAATATTTGTAACTCGCATTCTTTTAATAGGGCGCTCCGGCGTAGGCTGTCCCGGCGCGCCCTTGTAATTTTCAAATTCAAAGCCTCTGTGGCGCTTAAACTTGCCGGATACGACCCGCGAGATAGACCCGGCATCGAAAATTATACAAAATAATATCCCCAGTTCTTCTGCAGCCGTTTTTCGACTGGCGTGGTAACGTAGCTGGTATTCTTTGATTCGATTTTCGCCACTAATTAACTGTTTGGAGACGACCGCTTTTCTGTGTGCTGCAATGTTCTTTTCTTTATATATTGGATCCTGCCACAATTCCTTTGCTGATGCACTGTGTTTTTCTTTGACCTCTGGGCGTTTCAGTGCATCGTTTATTAACGCTCTCGTCTTCTGTTTGTACTCTGGATCCTCCCACATTTGTCTTGCTCTCTTGCTTTGTTCTTCTTTCCGTCTTGGATCTGCCCAACTTTTAATTGATGCTGCGGTACTTGCTGCAAGCTGCTCCGGTGTCATTTTGTACCCGCTGGTGCCCTCCCCGCCAGCAGTGAGGTTGTAGCCCTTGTCACGGTTGTTAAAGGTCTCAAATTCTGCGATAAGGGCAATCTCCTGCTTGTTTAGCACGTCGTCAATGTCCGCACGCGTCTCATCATGCTTTTGGAACAGGAATTTTTCGAAACGATCCCAGCCCCATTTCCGTAGGGCTCGATACAGATACTTGTTTTCTTTCCAGTTGCCGTTCTTTTTCTTGCTATACGCATCGTTCCTGTGACTCCCCATGCGTTTGCGGTACTCGACAGACTTACCAATGTACATTTTTCCGTGGGGTGAAATCAGACAATATGTTCCTGCTCCCTTGTGGTTTGCATCCTTTATAAACATGCCTCTTTTCTTTAACCGCCTAATGAGGTGTTTTCTGAATTTCCGCTGCTTAGGCGTGATTTGTGGTGGCATTACATAAGACATAGCTGGTTTATTTAAAAATATATCATACTTATAGTGTTTCGTTTTTAATTTATTTTACCTCCCCCGTGCGTCGCTGGAAGCCAATTCTGCACTAGCTCGGTTGCAATCGGCGAGAGATCGTGACACGGGAGGTTAAACTGACTGAGGAACTGTTTCACAAGAGTTACCGTGCACCCGTCCAAATTTATCCACTGCGTATATTTTAAGATCAAATCCTCCATGCTTCGGACGCCGGCGGTAACTAACGCCTCCTCACAGGCTGCACCAATCCATTTACAACATTGTAAGGGAGTTAAGTACTTCGGGTACGTGTATAACCCTACGGGCGGCACGATATCCAGAATTTCCTTGAGCCCGATAGCGTCCAAAAGTGCTGTATGTGTCTGTTGGAACTTTTTTCCAGTCGTTGTTTCGTAAACGTCGGCTAGTCGGTAGGAAAGACACTGGATCTGCGACCGCAGAAAGAGTAAGCTGTCGTAGAACCTCCAACCGGCGGG
>TARA_B110000977_G_scaffold67028_1_pt1 | contig 15653 bp, 15 predicted proteins | sample TARA_B110000977 | Tara Oceans TARA_B110000977 (sample SAMEA4397798) | marine metagenome | biome: Polar Biome; feature: [SRF] surface water layer (ENVO:00010504); material: water (ENVO:00002006), including particulate matter (ENVO:01000060) such as... | depth 5 m | reverse complement strand
TCGTAATAGCGCAACGTGCGCGGGGTTACATCGAACTTGGCACACATTTCTTTAAAGCTCAGACGCGGCTCTGCCATTGAAATCTCCGTTGATGGGGCAACACTACGCGGGCTTTGAGTTTGGGGCAACGCCAACAACAAGATGTGATTTCGCGCTTGAGTGTTCGCACAAGGAAGGGTTCAACAGGGGGATGACCAGTGAACGCCAAACCAAAATCGCCAAACAGTTTATTGATGCGTTGCCGCACGCACATGCGCTTGGCATGACCCTCACGGATATTGGGGGCGGTGTTGCGACCATCACTATGCCCTATGACGCGCGGCTTGTGGGTGATCCTGAAACGGGTGTGATCCATGGCGGGGCTGTGTCTGCATTGCTTGATACCTGTGCGGGCGCATCCGTTATGGTGCATGACAGCGGTCCCGTCGGCACAGCCACGCTGGATCTGCGGATCGATTATATGCGGTCGGCCACGCCGGGGCAGTCAATCACGGCGCGTGCAGAATGTTATCATGTGACCCGTTCGGTTGCGTTTGTGCGGGCCACAGCGGTGGACGATGACACAGACCGCCCCGTCGCGACCGCAGCCGGTGCATTTACAATTCAACCGGCAGCAAAGCCGAAGGGGGACGTATGAAGCGCCCCGAACCCGTTCAGGTCATCAAACAGCGCCGCGATGCAGCGCTTCAGTCATTGGTGTCTGGCGTGCCCTATATTCAATTCATGGGATTTCGCTTTGATCGCCGCGGGGATGAGCTGACGGGTGTGATGCCCTACCAAGATATGCTGATCGGCAATCCGATGCTGCCCGCGATCCATGGCGGCGCGACGGCGGCCTTTCTGGAAACCACGGCGATTATTGAGCTCAGCTGGGCTGCGATGTGGGACCGCATGGAGGCCGGCGAAGACGTGGGCCATCTGCGCCTGCCCAAGACGATTGATTTTACCGTGGATTACCTGCGCCCGGGTTTGCCGCGCGATGCCTATGCGCGCGCAACGATCAACCGGTCTGGTCGCCGCTATGCCGTCGTTCACGTTGAGGCCTGGCAAGACAACCGCAGCCGCTTGTTCGCGCAGGCCACGGGGCATTTCCTGATGCCACAAAAGCAGACCGATGGCTGACACCGCCCTCACGCACCGGCGAATATTGAACATCGCGGTGCCGGTTGTGCTGGGCAATATTACGGTGCCGCTGCTTGGATTGGTCGACACGGGTGTTGTGGGGCAAATGGGGTTGGCCACACCAATCGGGGCCGTGGGCATCGGTGCTGTGATCCTCACAGGGCTGTATTGGATTTTCGGCTTTTTGCGGATGGGCACGACAGGCTTTGCAGCCCAAGCGATCGGGGCAGGGGATGGCGCAGAAAATGCATCGATCTTGATCCGCGCATTGGGCATTGCCGCCATGGGTGGCCTTGCGATCATCATCCTGCAAACCCCACTGTTTGCCTTCGGGTTTTGGCTGTCCCCCGCCAGCAATGAGGTCGAGGTTCTTGCGCGCGCTTACATGCAAATCCGAGTGTGGTCCGCGCCGTTCCTGATTGCGACGTTCGCGATGACGGGCTGGCTTGTCGCCGCCGAACGCACGCGCGATATTCTGGTGATCCAGTTGCTGATGAACGGGGTCAACATCGGGCTCGACCTTCTGTTTGTTCTTGGGCTTGGTTGGGGCGTGCAAGGTGTCGCCGTGGCGACCGTGATCGCCGAAATCTCAGGCTGTGGCTTGGGCCTGTGGTATTGCCGCGCTGCATTTGAGGGTGCGCCGTGGCGCGATCGTGCCCGCCTGCTGGATTCTGCAAAGTTGAAACGCTTTGCCAGTGTGAATGCGGACATCATGATCCGGTCCTTGCTGCTGCAATCGATCTTCATGAGTTTCCTGTTCTTCGGCGCAGGCTACGGCGACACGCGCTTGGCCGCCAACCACATTTTGCTGCAATTCCTGACAGTGACCGCCCATGCGATGGATGGCTTTGCCTTCGCGGCAGAATCCCTTGTCGGGCAGGCTATGGGTGCCAAGAAACGCGCCGCCTTTCGCCGCGCCGCGGTGTTGGTGTCGTGTTGGTGTTTTGGCGCGGGTCTGTTGCTTGCGCTCATGTTCTGGGTGTTCGGCGGAACTATCATCGACTGGCTGACGACGGCCTCCGATGTGCGCCGCGCCGCACGGGATTATTTATTCTATATGGCCCTGACCCCGCTGCTTTCGGCGGCCCCGTTCATGTTGGATGGTATCTTCATCGGCGCGACGCGAACCCGTGACATGCGCGACATGATGGTGATGTCGACCGTGATCTATTTTGTGGCCGTCCTGATCCTCGCACCCGTGTTTGACAACCACGGCCTTTGGATCGCGCTGCTGATCAGCTTTGCCGCACGCGGAATTACATTGGGTTGGAAATACCCCGCCCTCGAACGATCAGTGGGCGCGTGATTTATAGACCTTTGCGCCCCTAGATAATCTCCAGAACGCGCACGGGCGGGCGGCCAATCACGGCCTTGCCGTCCTTGATCAAGACGGGGCGTTCGATCAAGATTGGGTGGGCCACCATCGCATCCACTAATTCGGTTTCAGTCACCGTGGCCAAACCCAATTCCTTAAACAGCTTTTCGCCTTTGCGCATCATCTCGTCCGCTGTCACGCCAAGGGCATTTCGAACGGCCACGACCTCTGCCTCGTTTGGCGGATCAGCCAGATATAGGCGCACGCTTGGCTGGTGCCCTGCGTCTTGCAACAGCGCCAAGGCCGCACGCGATTTCGCACAGCGCGGATTGTGCCAAATTGTCATCTGCGACGGCATCACAGCCAGCGGTCCTTGTCTGTGCCCACGGCGTCCGCGACGTTTGCGAACCCGTCCCGCGCCAGCAATTTATCAAGCCCCTGCGCAATGTCGCCCGCCAAGGATATGCCGCCAAAGACCAGCGCGGTATAAAGCTGCACAGCCGACGCCCCTGCGCGAATTTTGTCATAGGCCTGCTGCGCTGATCCGACGCCGCCCACCCCGATCAATGGAACTTGCGTGAGGGTCGACAATTTCGCCATCACCCGCGTTGATCGTTCAAACAACGGCTGGCCGGACAAACCGCCACCCTCAGCCTTATGCGCGCTGACCAATCCGTCGCGCGACAATGTGGTGTTTGTTGTGATGACGGCGGAAATACCGGACGATCCGACGACCTCTGCCACGTCTTCCAGATCAGCGTCGGTCAAATCTGGCGCAATTTTCAAAAACACAGGAATGCCAGCGACATTGGCGTCCATCACACCACCCAAAAGGGCGGCCAACGCGTCCTTGCCTTGCAAATCGCGCAGCTTTTCGGTGTTGGGCGATGATACATTCACCGTCGCAAAATCCACATGTTTTCCGCAGCGTTCCAACACGCGGGCAAAATCGGCGGCGCGGTCGTCGCTGGTCTTGTTTGCACCAAGGTTCAGGCCAACGATGGATGTTTTGTCCCGACGTGCCAAGCGCTGGGCAATGGGTTCCATGCCTTGATTGTTGAACCCGAACCGATTGATGGCCGCTTCGTCTTGCGTCAGTCGAAACAGACGCGGGCGCGGATTTCCGTCTTGCGCAAGCGGGGTTGCGGCACCGACTTCTAGAAAACCAAACCCCGTGCGCCCCAATGCGGCCAGCGCGGTCGCGTTCTTGTCAAATCCGGCGGCAAGGCCAACGGGATTGGGGAGGTCCAAACCCGCAAGGCTGGTGCGCAAGCGGTCAGACGTCACCGGACCACTGCGCGGCCCAAGCCCCAGGTTCAAAGCCCTGAGCGCAAGCCCATGGGCCGTTTCAGGATCAAAGCGGCGAAGCGCATGCAACCCGACGGTTTCTAGCATCTTCATGCCAGATCCAGCACGTGACGTCCGTCAAGGATTGGCATGGGACGTACCCAGACGACCTCTGATTGGGTCAGGGGGCGGTTGTAGATGTGTGGGAAATCCTCACCACCGCGTGACGGTTCCCAAACCAGATCAGACCCGTAGCTTTCACTGTCCAAGGCCGCCAACATCAGGCCTTCGACGCCTGCAAAGTGTTTATCGGCGGTCTCTTGCGCTTGGGTTGCCGTGGAGGTGTGGATGTAGCCATCAGCCAGATCAATCGGCGCGCCTGCAAAGGTGCCCGTCGCGTCCAGTCTGGCCCATTGCTCAGCGGTGAGGATTTTATAAATAACCATACCGCCACTTTCCACTCCCTCTGCGCGGCGTCAAGACCGCAGTCTTCCCAAACTCTGCGTGGCTCAATAGGATAAGACATGGCTTACAATTATGACGCCCTTTACGCATCCGAACCTCACGCACTTGGGGCACAGACTAAAGATATTGCTACGTTTCTGGATGGGTTAGCATTGTCAGGTGCGCGCATTCTGGATGTCGGGTGCGGGCAAGGGCGTGACGCACTTCCGCTGGCGCGGGCAGGGCATGACGTGACGGGTGTTGATCTGTCACCGACCGGAGTGAACGATATGATTGTCGACGCTGAACGCGAAGGTCTTTCGATTATTGGCCACGTGGCGGATATTACGGCCTATAGACCTGACGGTCATTTTGATGTGCTCCTGATTGATCGCACGCTGCACATGCTGGATCACGCCCCTCGGGCCGCCACGTTTGCGGCTCTCATCCCATGCGTGACCGAAGGCGGTTGGTTGGTGCTGGCGGATGAAACATCAAATCTGGCGGGTTTTCGCGTGGCCCTTCAGCGGGATGACCGCACATGGGATATTGATCGGTGCGCGAAAGGTTTGCTGTTCGCCCAAAACAAGGGCTGACCCGCTGTCACACGCCCGTCACGACGCGACGTTACGCGATGGGCGGCCCAGGGGCTTTGACTCTGACACCCGACTCAAACCAAGTTGGCGGCAGACGACCCATATTCCGTGCAGATTTGGCGGTGAGGAATTCCTTGTGATGTTGCCAAATTGCGGGCGGGACGTAGCCATGAAAATCGCAGAGGATGTGCGCACCGCGATCATGAAAAGCAACGTAACATATGCGGGCAAACCATTGCCGGGTGTTGCGATTTCATGCGGGGTCGCAGTGTATACTGAAACCTCCGCTGCTGTTGCGGGCTTGCTGAAAGAAGCGGACATCGCTTTGTATCGGGCCAAGGACAATGGGCGCAATCGCGTTGAATTTGCCGATGATGGAACTGACGCAGTGAGGGATTGATGATTGGCGCAGCGCGCACGATAATTCCTCCTGCCCTGCGCGGCAACAAAACGCCGACCTAGACTAAGCCTCTTAATACAATTTGATTTGTCGATCCCTGTTGATGTTTTGGCGTCTCGATCAGGTGACGGTCCTTAGGCAACACGAAGAAATCTAATCCGTATACAACGGTATACTATCGACGCCGTCAGTTTCATGGATTATGAGGACGTCAAACGCACATCACAGGAGATTCCAATGGCCGATATCATCTACACAAAAGTGGACGAAGCACCCGAACTGGCGTCCGCGTCGTTCTTGCCTATCATTCAGAAATTCGCAGCGGCCGCTGGTGTGTCCGTGGACACGATGGACATCAGCCTCGCGGGCCGCATCCTCGCGACGTTTCCAGAGAACCTGACCGCTGTTCAGCATCAAACCGATGATCTGGCTGAGCTGGGTCGCCTGGTGAAGACGCCCGAGGCAAATGTGATCAAGCTCCCGAATATCTCGGCCTCTGTTCCACAGCTCAAGGCGGCGATTGCGGAACTTAAATCGCAGGGTTTTGACGTCCCTGATTATCCTGATGCGCCTGCCAATGATGCCGAAAAAGCGGTTCAGGCCCGCTATGACGGGATGAAAGGGTCCGCTGTGAACCCGGTCCTGCGCGAAGGCAATTCAGATCGCCGCGCCGCCAAGGCCGTTAAAAGCTTTGCCCAAAAGAACCCGCATCGCATGGGCGACTGGGCGTCTGACAGCAAAACCAAAGTGTCCGCCATGTCGGCTGGTGATTTCTTTTCAAATGAGGTTTCGACCACGTTGCCCCGCGAAGCGACAGCAAAAATCGTGCTGAGCACGGATGGGGGTGACACAGTTCTCAAGGACGGTCTGACCTATCCCGCAGGCACCGTGGTTGACGCCACATACATGAGCGCATCTGCATTGCAGGCCTTCCTCGCGGATCAAATTGATCAAACAAAAGCTGAAGGCACATTATTTTCGCTGCACATGAAAGCGACGATGATGAAGGTTTCCGACCCCATCATCTTTGGTCACGCCGTGCGCGCGTTTCTTGCCCCTGTGTTTGAAAAGCACGGCAATGCCATGGCCGACCTTGGCGTAAACCCAAATGCGGGCCTTGGCGATTTGCTGGCGCGTGTTGAAGGTAACGCCGACATTGTGGCCGATATTGATGCCTGCATGGCCGACCGCCCGCCGATGTACATGGTCGACAGCGACAAGGGCATCACCAATTTGCACGTGTCATCGGACGTTATTATCGATGCGTCTATGCCTGCCCTCATCCGCGCTGGCGGGAAGGGCTGGGGGCCGGATGGCAAAGAACATGACGCCAATTGTGTCATCCCGGACAATTCCTATGCGCCGATCTATGATGAATCCGTCAAGTTTTTCAAAGAAAACGGCAAGCTGAACCCTGCGACAGCGGGCACCGTTCAAAACGTCGGCTTGATGGCGCAGAAGGCGGAAGAATACGGATCGCACCCCACTACGTTTGAAATGCCAAGCGCGGGTGTCGTGAAAATGATCCTCGACGATGGCACGGTGCTGCATGAACATAAGGTCGAAGCCAACGACATCTGGCGTTCCGCCTCGTCGCGCAAAGCACCGATCGAAGACTGGGTGAACCTCGCGATTGCCCGCCAAAAGGCGGAAGGTTGTCGTGCGATTTTCTGGCTGGACGCCAACCGCGCCCACGACGCGGAATTGATCGCCTATGTTATGCCAATCCTTGAGGCCAAAGGCGTGGCCGACAAGTTCGAAATCATGGCACCGCGGGAAGCGACACGCGCCTCTTTGGAAACGATCACCAAGGGTGAAAACACGATTGCGATCACGGGCAATGTGCTGCGTGATTACCTTACGGATTTGTTCCCGATTTTGGAATTGGCGACATCCGCCAAGATGTTGTCGATTGTGAAACTGATGCAGGGCGGCGGTTTGTTTGAAACAGGTGCCGGTGGGTCTGCGCCAAAGCACGTCCAACAGCTTAACGATGAAAACCATCTTCGTTGGGACAGCCTTGGCGAATTCTGTGCGCTGGGCGAAAGCCTGACGTTCCTTGCTGATACGAAAAACAACGAAAAGGCACGTGTTTTGGGGGCTGCGGTTGACGCGGCAACGCAAGGCATCCTCGACAATGGTCATTCGCCGTCGCGCAAAGTGGGGGAACCTGACAACCGCAACAGCCACTATTGGTTTGCACGCTATTGGGCAGACGCACTGGCCGCGCAAGGCGGCGATGCGGAACTGGCGACGCATTTTGCGCCAATCGCACAAGCGCTGTCAGACGGCGAAGCCGCAATCTTGTCCGAACTTGCAGCAGTGCAGGGGCCGGCCGTTGATCTTGGTGGATACTATAAAACGGACGCCGCAAAAACCGCAGCGGTTATGCGCCCGTCTGCGACGCTGAACGCCATTATTGGCTAAAGATACGAACAAGGACTGCGCGACACAAACTGTTGTGCAGTCCTTAACGTGATTGCGGTAGATATTTTATAAAGACGCGGCGACCTGCACAAAGCGGCATTTGATCGCCTCAGGGTCCATCGCGATGACAGGCTTGGGTTGGCCCCATGTCAGATGCGGCTTAGTCCAACTCATAGCTGGGCAGTTGCAACAGCGCATTGCGAAGCGCCTCCCCCCAACCGTCAGATATTGATTGGAAATACTCATCGTCAGCCTCAATCCGGATTTGATCACGGGATGTAAGGCTATCGGTTTCGTAGACTTGCAGGTCGAGGGGCAGGCCAACCGATAGGTTTGCTTTGATCGTTGAATCAAATGATACCATCAGTAGTCTGATTACGTCCTCAAACCCCATTTCAGGATCATAGGCCCTCACAAGGATCGGTTTACCGTACTTGGATTCGCCGATCTGGAAAAATGGGGCGTCGTCCGTGACTTCAATAAAGTTGCCTTCGGGATAAATCAGAAACAGCGTCGATGCCCCGCCAGCAATTCACACGGCTGAACGGCTTCATAAAAAAGATCGGCACGGACAGTGATTGGCATACGCTCTCCGCTGTGTTGAAGCTGAATAGCCGAGCCAGATGTCATCTGCTTGGCCGGACTGGTTGCGCGTCTCATATCTGTATAGTGTGAACGGTATCAACCAGTCTGTTTTGTTTCGGCCCAAGCGCAATTTGGTTTCACGTCGCGATGGTGAAATGCAGCTCTACTGCGAATGTGTCCTGCCCAGATTTCAGTTCAATTTTTCCGTCAAACGTCTCAGCGATGGCCTGTGCGATTGGCAAGCCGAGGCCGGATCCGGACGCAGGTGTGATCTGGCTAAATCGTGCAAGGGCTGTTTCAAAGTCGCGCGGTTGAATGCCTTTACCGTTATCGCCCACAATGATGATGAGGGTTTTTGCCCGCACGCGAGCCGATAGCGTGATTTCGCTTAACGTCGGCCCACCGTGGGTCAGCGCATTGGTGAGCATGTTCAAGAGGGCCTGTTCGAACAAGACAGGATCACCGAACAGCGGCACGACCGGATTTGGAATGTCGCATTGGAAACTGACACCGGCACCCTCTGCGGTTTTGCCGAATTTGTTTGCTACATCCTCAATCAATGCGGTTGCGTCAAAGCGGGTGAGGGCATCTTCACGGGGCACCGCGCGGGCCCGTTCAAGGGTCAATAGATCATTGGCGAGCAGGGCTGTCTCTTGGGCCGCTTCGATCAGGTCATCGCTGCGGATTTGCAGGACTTCGGGTGTTTTCGCAGCCTTCACGGATTCCGCCAACGCCAAGACACCCGCGATCGGATTGCGTAGCTGATGGGCCGCGTCAGAAATGAAAACGTCCTTTGCCTCAAGTGTTCGCTTCAGCTCATCGAGCAGGGAATTGATCCGGCCAACAATGTCGCTGACCTCAACCGGAATGGGGCGACGGATCGCCGATAGGTCGCTGGCGGAGCGTTGCGCGATTGCATTTTCAAGATCGATCAGCGGGTAAAGGCCAAGCCGGACCCCGAACCAAACAATTACCGCAAGCGCGCCAATCATGGACGCGATGATCAGAAAGACAGGGCGGGTGCGACTGCGCACAAACCCGTCGCGCAGGTCGGTATTTTGCCAAACGCTGAACGTGAATGGCCCCACGACACCATCTGCCGCCATCGTCTGCGTAAAACGCAAAACGCGGACGGGCTGGCCTTGATAGATGGCTTCAAAATACGTTTGCCCATCGGCGGTAAATGCTGTGCTGGGCGGAACAGGCGGCGTCGCATATCCGGTGACGAACACGCCGTCGGGTGCATAGACATGATAAAAGACAGCCCCCCCCGATGTGTCACGCAAAAGATCGCGGGTTTCTTCGCTTAGGGCGTCGCCGCCCGTGACAGCGATGTCGCGGGTGATGGCCAAGGCTGTCGATAACAAGGATCGGTCAAACCGTTCAGCGGCGCGCGATTGCGCATCAAAGTAGGCCCAGCCGCCAAACATCGCGGCTACGATAAGCAGCGGAATAAGAATGACAAAGGTCAGGCGCGCGCGCAGCGACAGGGTGTTGTTCATAGCGTTTGGGCGCCTATACGGGGTCAGTTTGAATGAAATAGCCCATGCCGCGTTTGACGTTGATATGCACGCCGTATGGCTGCAATCGCTTTCGCAGGCGTGACACATAGACCTCAACAACGGGGTCACCGACATCCGCGCCGGTTCCATATAAACTGTCCAGCAGGACTTGTTTCGTGACCAGCCGTCCTTCGGCCATCAACAGGCGTTCAAACAGCGCCACTTCGCGCCGTGGAATATCGAGCTTGCCATCAGGTCCTTCAATCATCCGTGCAGTCAGATCAAACCGCAGCGGGCCGATCGTTCGGCTTGCTGTCGGAGTTTCTGTCACGCGGCGGGTGAGGGCACGGATGCGGGCGCTGAACTCCTGCATTTCAAACGGTTTGCCCAAATAGTCGTCTGCGCCTGCATCCAGCCCTGCCACTTTGTCATTGGTTTCAGCGCGCGCGGTTAACATCAAAACGGGGCGCTGATCGCCACGGGCCCGCAGGCCGCGCAGAATGGACAACCCGTCTTTGCCGGGCAGATTGATATCAAGCACGATCATATCCGCGCCGTCGCCGCGCAAAAACGCATCCGCCTGCGCCCCATCATGGAGCATATCAACAGCATGGCCCGCATCCTGCAAATGATAGCAGATGCCTTTGGCGACCGAGATATTGTCTTCGACGACGACGATCCGCATGAACGGGTTCCCCAGAAATTTTGCGCGATGCAAGGTTCGTGCAAGGATGGCACCCCAAGGTGCCCTAATCAAGAAGGCTCGGGAGGCCTTCTGATTCTATTTATCCGGCCGACAAAACGGACCGGTCCTTGGGAGGAATACATGACTAATTATACTTCAAAGCGCCCTTTGGCGCTCGCTCTGGCGATGTCGGCTGCTTTGGTTGGCGGCGCGGCGATGGCCGATGGCCACGCAATCGATCTGGAAGGCAAAACCGTTGAATGGATCATCCCATTCTCTGAAACCGGTGGTTCTGCGAAGTGGGCGAACTTCTATGCGCCGCTTCTGGCCGAAGCCCTGCCAGGCAACCCGACTGTTGTGGTCGTGTTTGATCCAGGTGCGGGTTCCACCAAAGGCGCGAACAACTTTCAGGAAATGACATATGAGGACGGCACAACGATCTTCGGCTCGTCCGGCTCCACTCAGTTCCCATACCTGCTGAGCGATCCACGCGTTCGCTATGAATATGCCGACTGGAACGTTGTTCTGGCGTCCGGCACAGGTGGCGTGGCGTATTTGCCAACTGATCTGGCTGGCATGCTCGGTGACGGTGGTGATGCGTCCGGTATCGCTGGTGAAGATTTCATCTACGGATCACAGGGTGCAACACGTCTTGACCTCGTCCCGCTTCTCGCTTGGGAAATGCTTGGTTTGAACGTTGAACCTGTGTTTGGGATTGAGGGTCGTGGTGATGGCCGTCTGATGTTTGAACGCGGCGAAGCCAATATCGATTACCAGACATCGTCTTCCTATCTGTCCGGCGTGACACCACTGGTTGAAGCTGGCACAGCGACACCATGGTTTACATTCGGTGCACTGGATGATGACGGTAACGTCGTTCGGGACCCAACTTTCCCTGACATGCCGTCTTTTAAAGAAGTCTGCGACGCAACAGACGGCTGTGAAACGTCCGGCGCCCAGTGGGATGCTTGGAAAGCCTTCTTTACCGCAGGCTTCCCCGCACAGAAAATGGTCTTCTTGCCAGCCGGTGCGCCACAAGCGGCCATCGACACCTACACGCAGGCTTTTGAAGATGTGAAAGCCCGCGCTGACTTTGCTGAAATCTCTGGCGCACGGCTTGGTGTGTACCCGCAGATGACAGGAGCCGCCGCACAGGTTGCCTTGGCGTCTGGTACGGACGTGCCACAGGAAGCCAAAGACTTCGTGATCAACTGGCTGTCTGAGCGTTACGGCGTCGTTCTTCAGTAACCAAAACCGTCCTCCCCGCCCGTTTGTGCGCGGGGAGGACACTCCAATTTCCTAAAATATTCCGCGAAGGGTCACGGCCATGGATGTCTTTTTAACGGCAATGCCAGCACTCGGCGACGCTTTCGCGATGATCTTACAACCCTACGTCTTAGGCTACCTCGTGCTCGGCGTCGTGATGGGTCTTTGCATCGGCGTATTCCCCGGTTTGGGCGGCATCGCGGGTTTGTCGCTGTTGTTGCCGTTTATGTTCGGGATGGAACCTGTCACAGGCCTTGCGCTGATGATCGGCATGGTGGCCGTTGTGCCGACCTCTGATACCTTCGCGTCCGTCTTGATGGGCATCCCCGGATCGTCCGCGTCCCAAGCCACAGTGCTAGATGGATTTCCGATGGCCAAAAAGGGCCAAGCGGCACGCGCGCTGTCGGCGGCCTTTGCGTCGTCCTTGTTTGGCGGGCTGTTCGGGGCTGCGTTCCTGACGGTCTTTATCCTTGCCGCGCGCCCCATCGTGTTGCTGTTCCAAACGCCCGAACTGTTGATGATTACGATTTTTGGCTTGTCGATGGTCGGTATTCTGGCGGGTCGCATCGCGATTAAAGGTGTCGTGGCCGCCTGTCTTGGCCTGCTTGTTGGCACCGTTGGCGAAGGCCTGTCGCAGGGTGAATTGCGGATGATCCCGCGCGAATGGATTTATGCGGACAGCGGAAGCTTTTCGTTTGAAATGTATCAATACCTCGGCGACGGGCTAAAGCTGGTCATCGTCGGTCTGGGTATCTTTGCGATCCCTGAAATCGTCGCCCTTTTGCGTCAAGACAAGGCCATTTCGGACCGCGCGCAATTGGGCGGTGGCTGGCTCAGCGGCGTGAAAGACTGGTGGGCGAACCTGTGGCTGTCCACGCGCTGTTCGTTGATCGGTGTGATCGTTGGCGTGATCCCCGGTTTGGGGGGATCGGTCGTGGATTGGATCGCTTATGGGCACACGGTGCAAACCGCCAAAGACAAATCCCAATTCGGCAAAGGCGATGTGCGCGGCGTGATCGGACCGGAAAGTTCCAACAACGCCAAAGAAGGCGGCGGTCTGGTCCCCACATTGCTTTTTGGCATTCCCGGATCGGGTTCCATGGCGATCTTCATTTCCGCTGTGGCCCTGCTGGGCACGGGATCGATTGAAGTCGGGCCATCGATGCTTAAGAACAACCTCGATTTCACATATGCGATTGTTTGGCTGCTGGCGCTGGCCAATGTGGTCGGCACGTTGCTGTGCATCGCGGCCTCGGGTGGCATCGCCAAAATGACAGAAATCCGGTTTGCGCTGCTCGCCCCCTTCTTGTTCATGATTATTGCTTTTGCGGCCTTTCAATCACGTCAGGAAATCTGGGACCTCGTGGCGTTGTTCGGCATCGGCTTGCTTGGTATTTTGATGCGTCGCTTTGATTGGTCACGGCCTGCGTTTCTGATTGGCTTTGTTCTCTCTACTCCGGTGGAACGCTACACCAACCAAGCCTACCAGATCGGATCATCGCGTTTTCGTCGCGGGTTTGAAGACGGGTTGGAATATGTGTTCAGCCCCATTGTGATCGTTTTGATTATCATCACGCTGGTGTCTGTTGTGCTTGGATTGCGCCAAGCCAAGAACATTCAGGCAGAAGGCGATGTGGCGTCTGGGTCAAAACGCGCGCCATTGATCTTTTTGCTAGCGGTGATGGGCTATGTTGCCGTGGCGTATGGCAACGCGTCCCTCGTGCCCGACTTTGCCAAAACCGACCGAGTGATCCCGATCTTTGTGTCGACGATCGCGCTAATTGGGTGTGCTTTGCTGGTCGTTCAAATGATCCGCGCACCCGAAACAAACGCGATTTTCGCGGATCGTGAATTGCAAGACGCCGACGTCAACACCTACGGGCTATGGCCAACGCTGGCGTGGTTTGCGGGGCTTTTGATCGCCACGGCGCTGGTCGGATTTATCCTTGCTTTGGCAGGGTTTCTGCTGCTGTTTATCAAGTTCCGTGCGGGCAAAAGCTGGGGGTATGCGACCGCCTACATGGCCTTTGGAATCGCGTTCATTTGTGCCATGGCATGGACATTGAACCGTGATTTCCCACCGGGCATGTTGCAAGGCGCGTTTGATTTGCCATGGCCGCTGACATGACCCAAACAGCCATTCCGTTCCTGTTCATGCGCGGTGGGACGTCGCGTGGGCCGTACCTCAACCGTGCAGATTTGCCGCAAGATATGGACGCCTTGGAGCAGGTTTTGGTCGCTATGGTCGGGTCGGGCCACCCCCTTAATATTGACGGGATTGGGGGGGGCAATGCGGTGACGACAAAGGTCGCGATGCTGTCACGTTCGGATCACCCTTGGGCCGACATCGATTATTTCTTCGCCCAAGTCAGTGTCGAAGACGGCACAGTTGATTTCAAACCAACCTGCGGCAACATCTTGTCTGGCGTGGGACCCGCAGCAATTGAGATGGGTTTGATCGCCGCAACGGGCAAGGAAACCACTGTAAAAATCCACGCGGTCAACACGGGCGCGCGCGTGGTCGCCAAAGTGCAAACCTCACCCGATGGGGTGGTCTATGATGGTGATGCGTCAATCGACGGGGTGCCGGAGACGGCGGCACCTGTGGCGCTTCAATTCATGGATACGATTGGCGGCGCGACGGGGGCCCTTTTACCCACAGGACATTTGATCGATACCTTCGACGGCATCGACGTCACCTGCATGGACGTCGCCATGCCTATGGTGATCGCACGTGCAGACAGCTTCGGGCTGACAGGGTACGAAAGCGCGGCTGACCTCAACAACAACGCCGCTTTCTTTGCTAGAATGGAAGCGGTGCGTATTCAGGCGGGCGAAGCCATGGGCATCAAAGACGTCGCAAAATCTGTCACGCCCAAGTTCGGGTTGTTGGCCAAGGCGCAGGGCCGCGGCACAATCGCCACGCGGTATTTCATGCCATGGAGCACGCATCCGACGATGGCCGTGACGGGCGCGCAGTGCCTTGCGTCGTGCGTGCTGACACCAAACACCGTCGCCGAAGGGCTGGCTGTTAGATCAAACGAACGCCCTGCGACGATCACATTGGAACATGCGTCAGGCCAGATCGATGTGCTTGTCGATTATGATTTGAACGCGAATGGCATTGATTTGCGATCGGCAGGATTGGTGCGCACCGCCCGCCTTTTGGCGCGAGGCGACGTGATGATACCGCGCACAGTTTGGGACGGGAAATGAAGGTTCATATTCTAGACGATTGGTTCGATACCCTGCGCGCTTTGCCGTGTTTCGAAAAGCTGAACGGCCATGACGTCACCGTATGGACGGATCACGAACCTGACCCCGAACGCCTTGCGGCACGCCTTCAGGACGCCGAAGCGTTGGTGTTGTTTCGCGAACGCACAGCGATTGGCGCAGACCTTTTGGAACGCCTTCCGAACCTGAAACTCGTCAGCCAACGCAGCGTTTATCCCCATGTGGATGTGCCGTCCTGTACGGCCAATACCGTCTTGCTCTGCTCAAATATGCATGGCGGCGCGCCGTCTTATGCGGCCGCTGAAATGGCACTGGCGTTGATATTGGCAAGCTATCGCCAAATCCCGCAGCAGGTCGCGTCGATACGTGCGGGGGATTGGCAAATGGGTGTGGGGCGCACTTTGCGGGGGCGCACTTTAGGGCTTTATGGGTACGGGCGCATTGCACAAGCCGTGGCAGAATATGCCCGCGCCATTGGTATGAAAATCCAGTGGTGGGCGTCCGACGAAGGCCGCGCCCGCGCGAAGGCTGACGGGCAAACCGTGGCCGCCAGCCGCGCACAATTCTTTGCCACCAGCGATGTGGTCAGCCTTCATGTGCGTCTGAAACCTGCGACCCGTGGCATCATCACTGCGCAGGATTTGGCTGACATGGCCCCGCGCAGCCTCTTGGTGAACACGTCACGGTCCGGGCTGATTGCAACAGGTGTGCTTGAGGCAGAGATTGCCAAAAACCGCATTCACGCCGCCGTCGATGTGTATGACGCTGAGCCTTTGCGCGACACGTCCAA
>TARA_B110000977_G_scaffold131133_2_pt1 | contig 15677 bp, 9 predicted proteins | sample TARA_B110000977 | Tara Oceans TARA_B110000977 (sample SAMEA4397798) | marine metagenome | biome: Polar Biome; feature: [SRF] surface water layer (ENVO:00010504); material: water (ENVO:00002006), including particulate matter (ENVO:01000060) such as... | depth 5 m | reverse complement strand
GGGCAAAGCGTATTCAGTCTAATATATGTGCATAACACAAACACGTCACTGAATGCCTATACAATTCAAAGTCGCTGGCTGCACTTTATTTTTTTCGGCGGCGCTCGATTTTTCAAGCGCAGTGCAGGTCTTGGTGCGTCATCTCACAGATCGCCACGCGCCTATCCGCGTTAGGCTTAGGCTTCCCTCCGCGGACCGCGTTCCGTCGAGTCACGACCCATTGTAGGTCGATTCGAACGAGTCAGGAGATCGGCTCATCGACTAACAAAGCCCTGCCGATCGGCCTTTGAGTGTCCATCAAACTGCAACCATGGTACGTTCCACGGCCGCCACAGCCTTTACCAGAGGACGCCTCTCCGCGAACCTACCGCGGGGATGCGCGCGATCCACGAACGTGGCGTGCACGCATATCGACCGTACACGGACGCGTCACCCCGACATCTCCTTACCACGACGAGAGGAGTGGAAGATGGAAGGGTTCGAAGATCGGATCATCATCATCGAAAAAAAAAGTGCATCCAAATATTTTCATTCATTCTGACCAATACCCCCTCCTTTCACCCACTCCCAGGCGCCCGGCGACTGCCGCATGTACAAACCTTTGTTCCCCGAAGTGGACGAGGTTGTGATGGTTCAGGTTAAATCTATTGCGGAGATGGGGGCGTATGTGCAGTTGTTGGAGTACAACGGCATCGAAGGGATGATTTTGCTGAGCGAGTTGACCAGACGAAGAATCAGAAGCGTTTCGAAACTGATCAAGGTGGGACGGGTGGAACCTGTTATGGTGCTCCGAGTGGACAAAGAGAAGGGCTACATCGACCTTTCGAAGAGAAGAGTAAGCCCAGAGGATGTCGCTGCGGCTGAAGAGAAATACAACAAATCGAAGATGGTGCATTCCATTCTGCGGCATGTCGCGGAGACGACTCCTGGAAATTCACTCGAAGAGCTGTACGAACACATGGCGTGGCCGCTGTATGCGTCGCACGGGCACTGCTTCGAGGCGTTCAAACAGATGGTCACCGCGCCTGATGCTATTTTGGATGCGCTGAAGCGACATGATGGCAGTCCTGCGGTAGATGCTGCTGTGAAGGAAGCGCTGGTGAAAGACATCCGAAGACGCATGACCCCCCAACCCTTAAAGATTCGCGCCGACGTGGAACTCACCTGCTTCGCGTACGACGGGGTTATGCACATTAAAGACGCGATGCGGGCGGCGCTTGGGAAGAGCCAGGAGGGTGAGAGTGGCATTATGATCCAGGTATCCCTTGTAGCTTCACCTTTGTACGTGGTGACGTGCCAGACTCTGGACAAGGATGCGGGCATCGCGTTGGTGGATGAAGCGGTCGCCGCGGCGGCGGCATCTTTGGAATCAGCGGGGGGCAAGATTGTCATCAAGGAAGCCGCGAGAGCGGTCAGCGAACGCGACGACCGCCTGCTCGCCGAGAAGATGGAAAAATTACAAAAACTCGCGGAAGAGGAGGACTCGGACTCGGGTTCAGAGGATGAAACCATGGGGGACGTGGACGCGTCCAAGCTGGGGGGGGCGCTGACAATGTAAGATTTTGGAGGCTTACAGATTCTTTCACAGACGCTCTGTGTCATGACTCGTATGACGCGTCGCTTGTAATGAAAAGGGACACCTGTCATGATATACTCGATACACTCACAATCACAACAACCTGTCACAGACTAATAGCTCACCGAATACCCGACCTATTTCTTCGCCGCGGGGGGCTCTTGCAGAAACTTGTCCAACTGCTGTTTCAGCTGCTTATTCGCCCGGTTCAAAAACGCGGTTTCCTCCGCGTGCTTCGCGTCTTCGCGCTGGCGCCGTTCGTTCTCTCGTTGTTCAATCGACTCGCACTTCGCCCTCCACTCCGCTTCTCTTCTCTCGAGGTCTGCGATTTTAGCAGCCTGCGTCTCGATCGTTTGCTCCATCTCATCCTTGCCCTGCTCCGTTTGCAGCGCTTTTCGCATGCCGAACGCGACGCTTGATTCGTACAGCGTCTGATAAGCCATAATAGACATCCTCAACTCATCTCTAACCCTCAACAGCAACAACCCCCGCTCCGCACACGTCACCGTGACTTGTCGAATAAGCTCGTCGAAGCACTGGGCGTACAGCTCTTCGCGGACGGGGCAAATGCCGGTTTCCCTGGCTTGTCTCTCTTGAAGCAGTCGATCCAATCTCTCTTGTAAAGTTATAACGTCCAGCCGCGTCGCCGGCGCGCTGTTCACCCGCTGCACCCACAACGCCTGGGAGTCTTCAAACTCTCGCGGCGGCAAAATCGCGTTCAAAATGTCCTCTGTTTGCTTCGCGGACGACGTCGCGGAGGGCTTTGACTTGTTGTTGAGGGTGGATTTCTGTACATTATTTATTGAAGGTGGGAAAAAAGAGCATCGAGATGAATTGGAATGGGACAATGGGTCAGCGGCGTGAAGTCAAGTGCTCGTGAGACACGAATCGCTGGTTTTGTGTCCTTCGTGTCGCGCTGCGTGTATATCGTAGTCTACGCGTGCCATCTACCATAGTCTGCGCGAGGTGTCTACGCGCTTCGTTGCACAGACACGCTCAATCCGCGGCTGCCTAATTAAGCACCACCAAAAGTCGCAATGGCGTTTCCCGTGCCCGACTACGTCCGGAAAGCAACCGCTCCAACCCGCTGCGACGAACCTTTGTGCTTTTCGGGATGCGTGAGTCCTTCATGGTGGTAATCTGCGGGTAGTGGGGGGTCAGGGGGGTCAGGGATACGCTCGATGGACGTCATAGAGGCACGAAGCACTCAAGTACTATAGGAGATGCATTCTTCGCGCAAAGACCTTCGTTCCCAATCTCGGTGGAGTTAACGTAGCTGGGGGCGAGTACAGGACTGCAGGACTGCAACATCACGCACCATGATCGGCGACTCATACTTCACGAGCGTGTCCATAGGGGGGATCGGCATGGCGCGTGAGGCGAACGACGCCGTGAGCGACCCGAGCGCGACGTACACTGCGCGGACCATAGACGGGTGAAGGAAGTTGACGTGAAACGGGCTCAAGTTTTCTGCGAGGCAAAATCGCAGTCCTCATCACCAGACTCAGACTAAAAGCCCATACGTTTTCGGACCCGAAGCGCGCTTGTGGACGAAAAGCCTCTTCACCCGCTGTGTCCCTCCACAGCCCCGCGCGGCGCTGCCGTGTCTGTACGCGACAGGCGACGGATCGCGCGCTTGTTGGATTCGAGGTCGTCGAGAAGGATTCACGGACGGCGTAAGGGGACTGGCTTGTGAGACGACGCGAGGCGACGGAGGGGCATTGAAACGACGACGATCGCGTTTGCGTGGAGGGAAAGGTCATCATCACGATGGCGGACGTCGCGCTGAACAACCCGTACTCCCTCCTAGATTCCCAGATCGAGCAGCTCCTGTCCGGGGTGATCTTGCGTGAGGAGGAGGTTATGAAAATATGCGAAGCCACGAAGGAGGTGTTAAGTTTAGAACAGAACGTCGTCGCCGTGAAAGCGCCGGTCACCGTGGTTGGCGACATTCACGGCCAGTTCGCAGACTTAGTGGAGATGTTCGCAATAGGAGGGAAGTGTCCGGTGACGAACTACCTTTTTCTAGGTGATTACGTCGACCGGGGGTACGACTCGGTTGAAACCGTGTGTACCGTGATGGCGATGAAAGCGCGGTGGCCTGATAGGGTGACTTTACTCAGAGGGAATCATGAGTCTAGGCAGATCACGCAGGTGTACGGCTTTTACGACGAGTGCCTGCGCAAGTATGGCAACGCGAACGTGTGGAGGTACATCACGGACACGTTCGACCACCTACCTTTGGCTGCTGTGGTCGAAAATCAAGTGTTCTGTCCGCACGGAGGGTTGAGTCCGAGTTTGGATACACTGGAGCATATAAGAGAACTAGATCGTACACAGGAAGTGCCGCACGAAGGGCCTATGTGTGATTTGCTGTGGAGCGACCCGGATGACCGGTGCGGGTGGGGCATCTCCCCACGAGGAGCGGGATATACCTTCGGGCAGGATATAAGTGAGCAGTTCAACCGGGCGAATGGCCTCAATCTTATTGCTAGAGCGCATCAACTCGTCCAGGAGGGTTATGAGTGGGCGCACGACAAATCGGTGGTCACCATATTCAGCGCCCCCAACTACTGCTACCGGTGCGGCAACCAGGGCGCTATCATGGAAATCGACGAACACTGCGAGCGGGATTTCCTGCAGTACGAGCAGTTTAAACGCACGCAGAACGTGGAGGAACGGAAAAAAAGAGCAAAGATGCCGGATTACTTTTTGTAAGATAAGTAATTACGTAGAGAGTGAAATAAGCGCGCGCGGTGCAGTAACATTGAAAAGACGGCAGAGAGGTATAACTTGTAAGTACTTTCGTCTTTAACAACCCTACGAGTATGGATACTTCTTATAACAAATAGTGCTATCACACAATCTTTTTTAAATGAATCACATAATCCTACTATTCTTGTAGGCTAGGCATAGAACTCCCGTACCCTGCAATAGCACGCACCGCGTCGACGTCGGGTTCGTCCCCGAGCTCCTCCGGCGTCCGCACCACACCATCCGCGCCCATCACCGCGGTGGTCGGGTTGTACCCCTCGTTGTAGTTTGGGCACCCCAGGTCTCGCAACGCCGCGGTGGCGACGTCCATGCAGAATGAAGGGTGGTTCTTCTTCGCGAGTCGTAGTGATTGTTCCACTGTGGTGGCCAGCATTTGTCCTCGGAGTTCCTGGTTCCTGACCACAGCGTTTCGGAAAAACATACAGCACTGTCTTTGAACACCTTTGTGTGGAATGGCGGACTTGCTCGCCATAACATCCGCGACGGTTTCGAACACGGAATCAGAACTACACTGCGTCGGCGCCTCGGGGTGCTTCAAGCACGTCGCCGCAAGCGCGCCGACGCACTGCTCCACCGCGGAGAGACAGGATTGAGCGTCGTCGTGTGCGTTTTTAGTCTCTGAAGTATTCTCATCGCGCGTTTCGTTTGCGTTTGAAATCTCCGCACGTTCGCCGAAGACCCTGGCGCAGTGGTTCAGCGCCGCTATTCCGCCGTGTTGGACGATCAGCGGCTTGACGATATCGGAACCGGCTAATTGCCGTACGAGTTGTGCGCACGCCTTGGTTGTCTTGGCACTGCTCGTCGCGTTCCCCTTCAGCAAATTCAACGCGCACAGCAACCCGCCTTTCTCGCTCGTCTCGCGGCAAATCTCGTCGTTCACCGCGACGTGGCGGATAGCGGCGGCGATTTGTTGCAATACCGCCAGGTCAGTTTCGTTTTCGTTCGATTCCAATTGGAACGCGGCGCATAGTGCGGTGGCAGCGCCTGCTTTCGCTAATGCTCTGGCGTGCGCGAACGCCCCAGACGCGGGTTCTCGCGGGTCATCGCCGGTGGTCAACGCTCGCGTGGCGCTACACGCTTCCCGCAACGCATTGCGCTTAGTAGCCGCAATATCAGTATTGTCATCAGAATGTTTGCCCATAGTACCCTCATTACTTCTATCAGTACACTCGCTTAAAATCTCCACCAGGCACGTTTCAATCTCCGCCTTAACGAACGCACCCTTGCACGCTTCGCACTTCAACGACGCGTTCGCGACGACCTTCGCGAACAGGGACTTTGTTTTAAAGTTACTTTTTTGGCACGCCTGCCACGTTTCGTTGACGAACGCCATGGGGAACTTTAAAGATGCGTATGTTTCCTTGGCTTCTTGTGCGGTTAACACAGCAGCCAGGGTATCAAGAGCGGTGTTTAGCAGCTCGGTATCAGTCTTGCTGTCCTCAAAACACAGTGCGCATTTAGTCACAAACAACGAAGAGGCTTGCACGGCACCGGCGCCCACGCATGCCATGCCCCATCCAGGAACAGCATCGGCGGAAGTCATTGCATTTCGTAACGCCTCCGCGGCAGAAGTAACGGTTTCTCGGGTTGGACTGTCACTTAAACTCGTCTTGCTCTCCACAGCCTCAACGAACGCTTTCGTCAACGCAACCACGGGGTGTTCCCCTCGTCCTTCAGGGCCGGCGTACGATTTGTCGATCTCGCTTAAATCCACGCCTTGAAGCGTAAACTCCTTCACTGCATCCGCCACCGCTTCTTCGGGCTCCAAATCGAAATCGTCGATGTTCTCCTGGACGCACTCGTCGAAGGTCTGCTGCGTGACGCGACGGAGAGGTTTGGCAGCGGGTTTGACCGCCATGGCACCCAGGGAGAGCTTCCGCGACGCACCAAGTGTGCCCAGATCGAGTGCCCACGTTGACCAGAAGAGAAAACGAAAAAAAATTGGCTAGCCGTTTGTGTTTGAAATGAATTATTTGGCAAGCACTCGGGTGTCTCTCGTCACAACCACACGCGCTTTACGCACTCCCCCACAACACTCAACTTTACAACATGTCTGGCAAGGGAGCCAAAGGACTTTCCGGCAAAGGCCTCTCCGGCAAAGGCGCCAAGGGCACCATGAAGGGCGGCGACAAGAAGAAGCCCACGTCTCGATCCGTCAAGGCTGGCCTCCAATTTCCGGTGGGCCGCATCCACAGGTTCCTCAAGGTACGTTTTAGATATATTTGAATGCGCGTTTAAGCGCATGCCCTTCCAGAATCGATGTATACATCCCTCTGTACAGTCTTCGCGACGATATGCGCGTTTTACCCTCCACCGCGCCCCCCCCCTCGGCCACCTCGGGCGCACGAAATTTGAATTCCCCGTTTTCCACGGTTGGATTTTGCATCCGAGCATCCACTAACATACCCTCTAAATGCCCATTCGACCTTCCAACAGAACCGCGCCGCCTCCGGTGGCCGCGTCGGTGCCACCGCCGCCGTGTACTCCGCCGCCATCCTCGGTACGTCGATTTACCATCGAGATACCCAACCATCTCCGGCCAATCTAACACGACGTTTCAAAGTCGTTGCTTGACGCGGAAACTAATCTGGAATAATCAAAGTCCAACCCTCTCCCGTAATCTGAACCCCCTCCCCCCATTAAACCCACAGAATACCTCACCGCCGAGGTTCTCGAGCTCGCCGGTAACGCGTCCAAGGATCTCAAGGTACGTTGAGTGGATTGAAACGCTCGACCACGCCACTCCTCCCATCTCCGACCAAGTTTCCGTTCGGCAAATCCGCAGACACTCGCGACAGACGTCGGAAACGCGTTTGAAAGTTGTCCGTTTTGACTCTTTTTTTGACAGTTCTGTTTTTCTTTCACATCCACTCACCTCTTTCCTCTTTAATTAATACCCGAACAGGTCAAGCGCATCACGCCCCGCCACCTCCAGCTCGCGATCCGTGGTGATGAGGAGCTCGACACCCTGATCAAGGCCACCATCGCCGGTGGTGGTGTCATTCCCCACATCCACAAGTCCCTGATCAACAAGACAACCAAGAAATCCGATTAAGTTTTTTGTTAAAATTTAAAAGGCAATGGCTCTTGTCAAGGCTTAAAAGCGCGGAGGGTTGTATTTATATAACGGTATCGTCCTGCAAAGGATTTCCAATGACATATGCACAGCAACCATCTGCCCTGGGATATACAACGCGACAAGTGAGTAGACCATGTATGAGCATTCAGTCATGAGTTACCTCGCTTGCGCGCCGACGACGAGAAAAAAAACACAAAAATGAAAAAATCTATACAAAAGGAGCTGCGCTCGGGAAAAGCGCGCCACGGGAACCCGTCTCGGTTGAAGTGTAATACATGTTTGAAACTTACACGTGAATCTATATCTATCTCTTATCTCTATGCGCAAATAGTCACACTTCCTTGGCTCTTCGCTTCGAACTTCCTGCGCTCCCTTTGCCATGCCGAAACTCTTGAATCTTGCGTTTCTTCGCCGCCGTCTTCTTTTCGTTTTTGTTGATTTTTATTCTCGCTGCGCGCTCGGGGTCGGTGACTTGTTCCAGGGCTTTTCGTTTACGCCTGTCCTGCCTTCTTTGGTTGATTCTCGATTTGACTTCCGCGGAAGCGCGTGAAAACAAGTCACCGGGCATTTGGTTTCGCAAAATATCCAACACCTCAGCGGCCAACTCGCGGTGCGCATCCTCAACCTGCACGCTTTCGTCGACGCACAAAGAATTGGGAAGAACCAACTCTTTCGCCACCGAGGCGTTCCTGTTGAAGCCTTCGTTGCCCAGGCTTTGAGCGACTGCTGCTGTCCAGCGTAATACGCCTGCCCGGGCCGCCCCTACTCCCCCAGCGCCCACCTTGCCCAACCGCCGGAACAACCAAGGCACCGGTGGTCGGAGCATTTTGACAGGTTTTTTGTTGGAGTCATTTTTGGTGTCAACGTCGTCTTCTGAATCATCTGACTCTCCATCGCCATCCGCTTCACCATCCAATCCATTCTCCTCATCCAAAGCCATGATCGCCTCCGCGTCACTGGGCGATGCTTTGATCAGCACCACAGTGGCAAACGTCAAATTCTTAACAGTCTGCTCCACTAACCCGTCATCCAGCTCGACGCAATTAACGCCGGTCGACTGTTCCAAAATGGAAACGCACGCGCGCGCGACGGATTCCAACCGAATCGGTCTTTGATTTATTTTGGATTCTTTCTTGGAAATCGTCTCCGCCGCGATGGCACCCCCGTGCTCCGCCAAGTACCGCCCCACCACCCGCGCCGAGGCTTGCTGCACCCACTGGTGGCGATGTGTCAGCAAAGCCTGCGCTGCAGCCCAAGGCGCATCGACGTGGTCCAGTTTTTTGTCCAATTGAACGTCGCTTAATTTGCTCTGCGCGGCGTAATTCTCGTCAACCGGTTTCGTGTCGCTCAAACTCTTCGGACACTTCGCGCTCATCTTTTCTAATAACAACAACGCATGGTATGCGGTTTGCCAGCCGTATGCGGTGTCGTCGTCATCGAGTTCGTTGATATTATAATTAGATGTAGGGTCGTGCTCAATCAGCGCTTCGACGATGCGCCGTCTTGCCGCTCTTGTCGCCAACGATGCATGACCCGGCGCCGCGGACGTCGCGAGCCCGAGCGTCTGCATCGCCGCTCTTGCCAACCGCGGGTCGTCGGACACGGATTTTTTATCGTCAGTGCTTCTGAGCCACCCGACACATAACGACAACAGTTTCGTGATCGTTCCTGGATCGTGCTCCACTCGGCCTAGCAAAGCAGCTAGGGCTTCGCCTGCCCCACGTCTACACTGCGCGTCCTCATCCGCGCCGAGTCGAGCAACCAACGGTACGAACAAAAACGGCGAGTGAACCATCACGACTTCTTTCGGAAATTTAACCACCACTGCTTTGATGCACTGTAGGGCTGACAATCGTCCGGACGCGTACTGATACTCAAGATTTGCCGCCAGCGCGTCGATGTGCTGTCGCAATCGTCGCTCGCCTAGCGGGTAATCAAGAAGGAACTGCACGAGGGCTTGAGAGCACAACGAGCGCGTTTCCAGCGCGCCGGCTCTCACGATCAAACTCGACACCGTCTTCATGACGTCGTAGATTTCAGGGAGAAGAGGTCGTCGGGCGAGAACCGCTCTTAGCAGTGAAAACGTAGTAGATCGATGCCCTTCCCGTTGGTCCCCCTCCAAATCACCGAAGCAAAACGTGACAAGAAACCGGAACTGTGCCTCCGTCGGCGTGAACCCGCTGTGGCGCTTCAGAAGGTTGTTCAGAAGCTTCATGCAGTCCTGCGCGAGATTTTCCCCAGGTCTCGGGCACTCGCGGAGGAGCGCCATGACGCGTCGAGCGAGCGCTCCGGTTGACTTGTCGAATGCATTTAGCCGCATTGTGGAGAGTTGGGCTAGGCACCTCGTGGCCAATGGGGGGACGGGGGCGTGGGGGGATTGAAGTGCCCTGGCCATCAACGGCACGACGCCCTCAAGAATCTTCCTTCTGTTTTTGGAAAGGCCGGCGATTGTTTTCTGGTGTGAAGAGTCAGGGTCTTCAGGGTCTTCAGGGTCTTTAGGGTCTTCAGGGGAATCATCTTCCCTCTGCTGATCCTCTTCCTCTGCGTCAACAGCTACCTTGCCTCCCACACCTTTTTCGCCACTCATCTTCTTCAACAGCGCTCGCAACAAGCTCAACGCGAAGACAACAAGAATCTCAAAGTTGGGAGGAACATCGTTGACAGAGCCGGCGAGGGCGGCGATACCAGACAACTGTTTGCCCACGCCGTCGTTGCCCCCCTCCTCCACTTCCCCGTACTTCGCCTTCTTGTAACGATCACCCGCGGCCAACCCAGCATCCTCCACCACGAACTTGTCACTCCCAGGCGCGGGGAGCTTGATCAGGTACCTGAGGTTATTATGAGAAGAGGAAAGGTGTCAGAAAAAATAACTCGGTTATAATCATTTGTCAACTCGAAAACAAAAAAACAAAAATTGAATGTGCTGCCCGCCGGGGCTCACCGCGCTCATGACGACTTCAAAAGTCCAAGCGAAGCACGCGGGAGCCCCACGGGCGGCGGTTAACTCTACTCAGTGTGTAGGGACGTCAATCAAACATGAAAGGTAAGATCCGTACGGAGAATAAACTGAGCCCGAGGGTTATTTAGAGTCGAGTTATAACTAAAGACACGCTCCAAATAATTCCAAAAACCAAAAAACCAAAACATGAAACCAAAACTGTATGTGCAAAACCCCAAAAAAAAACGTACCACCCGTTTTCCCACACCCGGTTCCCGGTTTCCTTGACTCCCCTTTTCTGTTCACCGAGGGTCATTTCTTCTAAAGTATTGGATTGCTCCCTTTCAGCAATCCTTTCGTCCCGTGAAATCCCGTCGTTGATCACGGAGTAGCAAAGCACCAACGTGGCTTCGGGCGAGGCGTTTTTGTTGCGCAAAAAGCCGCGCATCACTGCTTGTAAATACAGCTCGAGTTTGTTTCGCAAAGATTGGTTACTCGCGAAGGCTAACCTTTTAGTGACTGGAGCCAACAACGCAGGCAAAGCGTCAGGCATGGGCGCGTGCTGCGCCAACAGTGTCAAACACTCAAACGCCCGTGATCGCCGCGCTTCCTTGTACGCGCCTCGTATGGCGGCGACTTCTTCGCGTTCCTGCGCGGCGCGGCCGAAGACGTCGGCGTCGAGAACGGGGATGATTTCAGTAAGCGCGTCTTCCACGTCGTCCGGGTCGCTTTCATCGTTGACGGTGGCGTCCAATATGGTGAATAACGTAGCACCCAACACGTGCACCATGAACCCGCGGTCTAAACGCGTGGTTAGGAGGGACACTATTGACGGTAAGTGCGCTGCGCCGAGGCCGGCTGACGCAGACGCCAACGCAGCCCTCGCGCTGTCCCGCACCCCCTGCGCTCGGCTCCGCAAACAGTTGGCCATCTTCCCCAACACTCGCGAGATGTCAGCGTCTAGGTCCCGCGCCGGCAACAATCTCAACACCGCCACGGTAGCTGCCGCCGCCGCAGGCCGCACCGTACCCCCCTTCCCTTCGTTATCCTCCACCACCGCGAGCTGTTCGAGCTTTGGAAGAATGTCCAACCGCAACGACGCCACTACATTCTCGTGAATCAACCGTCCGACGACGTTCGTGGCGATAGCTTGTTCGCCTGTTTCCGTTTCCATCGCGTTCTCGCCGTCCACGTCGTACTCGTGGAACTGTTCTAAAATAGTCGCCGCGGCTCGGATGTGCAGCGCTTTCGAGCCTTCCACGTCATAGCCCCGGCCGTCTCGTCCACCTCGTCCAGCAGATGCCTTTCGCAATGTGGCGTGTAATAAGTCCCTATAAGGACTCCAGGGCAACGCCCCAGCCAACGCGCCAACCGCCGCCGCCGCCGTAGACGCCACGTCCGCGCCGGGGTCGCCTAATGCGGCGGTCGCTAGAGGGGCGAGGTATCCCACGATCGTTTCGGGAGGAAAAAGGTTCAAAAGAGCAGTGCCGTGAAGCGTGTGCTCGTCGTATGCACCGGATTCTTTCAACTCTTCGATTTCCTCAGCTGTTTTCGAGGCCGCTGAGGAGAGCCTTCTCAGCGCCCGCGCGCGCCGGTGCGCTTGCAGGTGCGCGGCGTTTGCGAAAAAGTCTTTTTCAGGGTCAGACTCGTCGGCGAGGAGTTTGAACGCCCCAGGGGCAGCTTGCGGCCAGGTTTTGGCTAACTTCCGGAACGCGGCAATGGCCTCGGCGCGTGTGGTTTGATCGGGGGCTCGTAGAAGGCCTCGGACGCCGGGGGCAACCACGCGCATCACGACGTCGCCGAGCGTAGAACCTACATCGCAAGTTTTCGCAAACGGTTGAGGCGTAGCTCCGTCGTTCTCGTCGTCTGTATCGCTTTCATTACCCACGGTGTCACCTTCTGTTTTCGACCCTGCCGCGCCCCCTACCGCTGCGTCCAGCAAACGCGCAAGCACCGCCGCCGCCGCGTGCCTCAAGGCCATGTCCTTCCCTCGGAGTTCGTGAAGCAAGTGGTGGGCGATCGGGGTGGCGGCGGCGGGCGGCGATGAAGAGAACCATTCTTCGTTCAAAAAGTCGTACGCGTCCAGCCGTTTATCGTAATCGATTCCATCAATAGACTCTTTCGATTCGCTGTGAAGTTGTTCGAGAATTTTCGAAGACTCAAACGCAGCAGCGTCCCAGGCACCGATTGCAGCGAATGCCTTACATAAAGCTCTTCGGGCACTCCTAGTCCGTAACCGTCCAAACAACGGCGCCAGCGCCGCTCGGTGCCGCGCTGCTGCCTGCTTCATATCCGCGACGGTTTCGTCGTCGTCAGACCCCGAATCGGGCTTTGGCGCCACCGACGCGAACGCGTGCAACACCTCCGTCGCCGCGGACTCGTCCAAGCGCTTCACGCCGAGCACTGGCACTAACACATCAGCCACGGCCGCTGAAGCCGCGGCCCTGCCAAGCAGCGGCCCCAAGCGCTTCAAAATCTCCAACTCCCGTCCAGCGGCGCCCGCCGCTAAGTTTGCGGCGCCGCGTTTTTTGTCCGGCTTTTGGAGCTTCTTTTTGTTTTCTCGAATCTGTGAAGGGGTAGTCTCATCGTGAGTGGCGACGTCATCATCTTTCGTTTTCTCATCAGCAGTTGGGGTGTCTCCATCAATCTTAACGTTCGTAACGTTCGTAACGGTCGTCTCGTGTCCCTTCGAGGCGCGTGCGGCTAGGGCGCCTCTTAAAGCGTCCAACAGCGCCGGCGCGTGTTTGCGAAGCAGCTCCGCGGCAACGCCGTCGCCTTGTTTTTTTAATTGTTCGTCAGAATGCTCTAAACGCCAAAGCTCAGCGCGTTCCACGAGGGACTCGGCTACTGTCAAAGCCGCGGCTCTGGTCTGGCCGCTCGCCTTTTGCGTGCCCAACGCATGCCACACTTCTGATAGAAAGTTATTATCATTAGTATCAGACAGTAACAGTGACGCGCTTTCGTTTGCACTCGCAATCGCGGCGATGAGAGCGACTGCAGGCGGCGCAGCGTTCAGCGAGCTACTCTCCGCGGCGGCTCGCTTGGCCATAGGGGATAATGCGTTTGATATGTCCGGCCAGTACCTAGAATAATCAAAGACAGGGTGTCGCTCCAACACCGAGGCTAGGAACCGAGTTGCAGCAGCACGAACATCCTTGGCTTCTCGCGACGCGCGGAGGGAAACGTTGGAGTCGTTGTTGTTTTGATCGCCGGTATCAGCGTCCACAAGGTCAGCTCGCGCCTCCGCGGCGGCTTCACAAATCAACGACGCTTCAGTCAACAGCTCAAGCGTCAAGGAAAGCAACACGTCGAGGTAGTACCCCACGTGCTCCCCCGCGGCTTTGAGCAGGTCGTGCGCGGCTCGGAGAAACCCCTCCGGGCGTTTGCTTCCCTTTTGGATTAATTCTGCAACCTTAGCGTCCTTCGCGAGTTTCTGCCAGCGTCTTTTAGCTGTCTCATCCCCCGCGCCGGTAGCGGCGACGATATTATACCAGGAATCTTGAGTCGTGTTATCACTCAGCACTTGTATCTCCCCCTCTAGCGGTGCGACCACCGCGTGCACCAGCGGGGCGATTTCAACCGGAGTTAAACGTCCGATCCAAGCCAACGCCGCGGCTCTTAAAGGCGCGTGGCGACCGCTACGTTTTTTCAGCCGCGGGAGCAAACACCGGACGACCAACGACGCAAACACGGCTCGGTGTTCAGCAGTGACGCAGGCTTGTACCCCACCTCCATCACCCTCCCCATCATCATCACTCAAGTGCAAGCTAATCAGCTCCGTTTTCATCGTCTTTTCATCCGCCACGCGGGTCAACCTTTCCGCGTTTTCAATGCTTAAATGAGGCAACCTCCACTGCCCCAAACACTTAATGGAAAGCTGCGCCAACTCGCTCTCGTCCGCGGAGACGTGCTTTTCCAAACTCGCGCGGATGTTATCGCCGATGCCATTCTCTAAACCTTTTAATTGTCGACCGCCCCCAAGCGACATCAGGAACACCTTCAGCCACTCCCGTAAGCCGTTTCTAAACGCTTTGCCTGACCTTATAGATCCGTCGGCTCGAGGCGCGTCGAACGCTAAAAATAATAATGCCAATTTCTTTGGGCTCTTAGATGCGGCCGCGGGACTCGACGCGACGCACTTCAGCAAGGTACAAAACCGCGTCCACCGGTCCACGCCCTGTTCCTCAGGGAACTCGAAGGCGGACAGCTTGTTGTGCAGCACGAGGGATGCGGAACTTATCGAGATTTTGTCGAAACTTTGCGTAGACACCTTTTCTTTGTCAGGAATGGTCTCTTCGTCTCGAGTGTCGTCGTCATCCTCCTCCTCTTCCACATCCTCTTCGACATGTTCACCCTTTCCATCGACTTCGATCCACCCCCTGCGTCGTCCGTGTGTTTTCAAATGTGCTATCGTTAATTTAGCAGCACCGGTCGCGGTGTCGTGCGCGTCAAGGCACTCGTTTTGTGCTTGTTCCAACCCGTCGAACAGCGTACCCCAGGCGTCGTCCGACCCTTGCTTCCCAGCAAGCGCCGCTAACAGCTTGACAAGCCCGGGCCACAACATCGAAAGCCGTAATCGGGTCGCACCCAACGCGCACATCGCTAACGGCGAGGCCCAATTTGGGTCGAATGCATCGTCTTCCGTCGATGTAACAGCTCTCGCCGCACTGGCGATCGCGACTTGCGACGTTTTCGCGTACTCCATCACTCCTGTTTTGGTGACGTCCGCTGCGTCCCGAGCGTTGATTGCTTCGAAAAGCGCAAAAAGTTGACCCAGAGAATTAGGAGTTGTACTGACGGCCACTTCCTCGATATCCCCAACCCCCAGCTCTCCAACCGCGACTGATACCTGACAAAGAAACTTCAACGTGGAGTGGCGCAAGGTCCGCGAGTCGTGTTGCAGGTTTTCGGAAACCAAATTCGTCGCGGAAATCAAAGGTAGTGCGCTTTTGTCCTCCGATGCTGTGTAGAGCGCTTCAAGCAACGACTTCTCCGCAACGCGCGCGTCGGTTTGAAACGCGTGCTTCAGAACATCCGCACCGGCGTACAGCACACCTGGGCAATCGCTGCCACAACACACGGCCCGTAACGCGAGGGCCACGGAGGATGTGATGGAGTACGCCAATGAGTGCGCTGTGTTTTTGGAGAGAAGCGACGCTCGCGCGGCCAACGCAGCGGCCATCGTGGCTTTCGTTTCTTTCACATCGTCACTCAACGCGTACCCGGAGTTTTTCTTCTGTTCGAGCACGTCGAGTCCCCACGCAAGCGCATCGGAGGTCGCGTTCCACGCCTCCTCCCCAGCATCGCAG
>TARA_B110000977_G_scaffold50837_1_pt1 | contig 15707 bp, 12 predicted proteins | sample TARA_B110000977 | Tara Oceans TARA_B110000977 (sample SAMEA4397798) | marine metagenome | biome: Polar Biome; feature: [SRF] surface water layer (ENVO:00010504); material: water (ENVO:00002006), including particulate matter (ENVO:01000060) such as... | depth 5 m | reverse complement strand
GACGAGGATTTCGAATATATCGCTATCAAACTCGGGATCACCGTGGAAGAGCTGCGTGGGTACCATGAGATGCCGCTGAAGACCCACCGCGATTATCGCAACCAAGAAAGACTTTTTTCTGTAGGATCGCAAATCATGAAAATGCTCGGCTTGGAACGCTCTGTTAAGCGGTAGTTCATGGCAAATTATGGGAGATAAAATATTATGACAAAAACGATGAAATCCGATTCCATACAGATCGATCGCATCAAAAAAGAGCGTTTAGGGCAGCAAAAATATCGCCTACGCAATGCCAACGTTTTGATGGCTAAGAATGGCGTTTTGTTTACAGATTACTTGGATCCTCTGCAGGAAATTGATCCGGAGATTTCCGGCAAAGATCTGGATGAAGACACTGTCACCTACATTGAAAAATCACTTGAAACCAACGCCACCAGAGCTGAGAAGGAAGTGGCAATTGTCGCGCAGTTTCTGGCTCTTGAAGGCGCAAAAATCCTTGATATCGGATGCGGTGGTGGACGCTTTCTCTCTGCGGTGAAAGCGCAAGGTGCTGATGTAACCGGCGTGGAATTGGATGATAGTCGCGCGTATTACGCGTCGCAAAAATATGACTTTGAAGTCGTCAAACGCCCCATCGAGAGTGACTATTGGAACAGTCGAGCAGATAAGTTTGACGCGGTCTCCCTCTGGGTCGTGATAGAACACGTGAATTTCCCTTTTGCGACACTGCATAGTTCCCACAAGCTCCTGCGCGCGGGCGGATATTTGTTTACTGATACACCATGCAAAGACTCATTTTATCATCGTGTTGGACAACTGACATACGCCATAAGCTTTGGCCGGTTCCCTACGTTTTTGAACATCATGTATTCCGATCATCCTTTTGGTCACAAACAAATCCTGTCAACACAAGAGATCCGCGGGCTTCTCGAGAGCGTTGGGTTTGAGGTAGTCAAGATCGAAAAATTCCACGAACTGTCCTTCCCGATCTCCTATTACCTGCGGAAATTGACACGCTCTGAATTTCTCACCCGTCTTCTTACCCCCATGACAACACTGGCCATGAAACTTTTACGTATAAAAAACAAAATGCTGGTCGTTGCCAAAAAGCCAGATGCGCCAGTCCAGTCATGATTGGTATCATCGACTACGGATCCGGCAATGTGTCGGCGATCATGAACCTGCTTAAACGGCAGAAGATCGATCATATCCTAACCAATGATGTCGCTGAATTGCGAAGCGCAGACCGCTTTTTGCTCCCTGGCGTGGGCGCGTTTGATCCCACGATCAAGCATCTCAAGGCCTCGGGCATTGTTGATGTTCTCAAAGACGAGGTTCATGGGAAAGGCAAGCCTATCTTGGGGATCTGCGTCGGTATGCATCTTTTGGCAGAGGGCAGTGACGAGGGCGGTGAGGGTGGCTTGGGCTGGGTGCCCGGACGAGTCACGCGCATTGATCCGGCGACTTTTAAAACCACGCCACACTTGCCGCACATGGGTTGGAACAGCCTGCATTTGACTGGATCTGATCCTCTGTTTGAGGGCATTGATACCGAGCGGGGCTTTTATTTCTTGCACAGTTATTACTTCAAGGTCGCATCGGATGAAAACGTCATGGCACAAGTTCAATACGGCGCACATTTGCCCTGCGCCGTGAAGAACGGATCAGTCTACGGAGTCCAGTTCCACCCCGAGAAAAGTCATTCCAATGGCATGCGCCTTTTTCAGAATTTTGCGGAGCTGTCATAATGCTGCGATCCCGGATCATTCCAAGTCTGTTGATGCGCGACAAAGGCTTGGTGAAAACACGCCAGTTCAAGGACGAAAAATACCTTGGTGATCCATTGAATGCGGTTAAAATTTTCAACGAGAAAGAAGTCGATGAGCTGGCTTTATTTGATATTAGCGCCACGGCGGAAGGCTCTGGCCCGGACATAGAGCTTCTCGGCAAGATCGCAACCCAGAGCCGGATGCCCCTGTGTTACGGCGGTGGTATAACCAACGCTGCGGAAGCCGCTGAAATTATTCGTATCGGATTTGAGAAAGTCTCCGTCAGCGCGGCAGCCATCGCGCGACCGGACTTAATCAATGAAATGGCAACTCGGGTCGGTCGCCAAAGCGTGGTCGTTACGATAGACGTGAAAAAAAGCCTTCTTGGTGGCTATACCGTTTACACCCACAACGGGACACGCAAACACAACCTCAAATTGACTGAATTCGTATCTGAGGTAACCAAGCGCGGAGCGGGAGAAATTGTGATCAACTCCATTGATCGTGATGGGATGATGCAAGGCTATGATATCTCACTTGCCCGTGCGATACGGGCCTCGACCAGCGTGCCACTCACCATGTTGGGAGGTGCAGGTACCACGGAGCATATGGCAGAGCTGATTGATACCGTTGGAATTGTAGGGGCCGCCGCTGGCAGTATATTTGTTTTCAAAGGAAGCTACCGCGCAGTTTTGATTAGCTATGCAAAACCTTGATATTTTGAATTAAATGAAATCGCGTGATACAATAAAAATATCCACACGCACACGAAACAAACTGGACCAAAACATACCATGAAACAAGTTCTTCAATCCCTAAAAGACGGTACAACCACACTTGTAGAAGTGCCCGTGCCCAGAGCGAACACCGGACACCTTCTTATTCGCAGCGACATAACGCTGGTCTCTGCAGGCACCGAACGTATGCTGGTAAAATTTGGCAAATCCAGCTGGGTTTCCAAAGCACTTCAGCAACCTGACAAAGTCAAGATGGTCATGGAGCGCGCAAAAACTGACGGAGTTGCCGCTACCTATGTATCCGTCAAAAGCAAGCTCGATCAGCCGTTGGCCCTTGGTTATTGCAATGTTGGCCATGTCACCGAAGTTGGCGCGCAGGTTGATGGCTTCAAGCTGGGGGACCGCGTCGTCTCCAATGGCAAACATGCGGAATATGTTGCCGTTCCTAAAAAGCTATGCGCCCTGATCCCAGAAACCGTCAGTTCTGTTGCTGCCAGTTTCACTGTTCTTGGGGCAATTGGTTTGCAAGGCATTCGACTAGCGCAGCCAACGCTTGGTGAATGTGTGGTTGTCACGGGTTTGGGCCTCATTGGATTGCTAACCGTTCAAATGCTGCGCGCTCAAGGATGTCGGGTGTTGGGGATCGATTTTGACGACACGCGCCTCGCACTTGCGCGCCAGTTTGGCGCGGAAACTGTAAACCTTGACAAAGGCCAGGATGTTCTGACAGCCGCGGCAGCGTTCTCGCGTGGCAACGGGGTGGATGCGGTAATTATCACCGCCTCCAGTGAAAGTGACGAACCTGTGCATCAAGCTGCGCAGATGTGTCGCCAACGTGGCCGAATTGTTTTGGTTGGTGTTGTTGGGCTAAAGTTAAGCCGGGCCGATTTCTTTGAGAAAGAGCTCAGCTTTCAGGTAAGTTGTTCTTATGGTCCAGGCCGGTATGATCCAGCCTATGAAGAGCGCGGACAAGATTATCCAATCGGCTTTGTGCGCTGGACTGAGCAACGTAATTTTGAAGCCGTGTTGGATCTGATGGCCTCTGGATCCCTTGATTTAGAGCCGTTGATCACTCATCAGTTTGATATAGAGCAAGCGGAACAGGCAATGGTTCTGTTAACTGCTGACGCTCCTTCTATGGGCATTTTGATCAACTACCCACAGCCTGAAAACGGTGCCGCCGCAGAGATTTCGCGAACTGTGACCCTCTCGTCTGAAAGGCCCGCTGCGAGTAAGGCCAACGTCGCCTTCCTGGGGGCCGGCAACTACGCAGGCCGTGTTCTAATCCCCGCCTTCAAAGCGGCAGGTGCGACACTGTCCACCGTGGTCAGTTCGGGCGGCGTGAGCGCTGTACATTTTGGCAAGAAATATGGCGTGGCCAAAGCCTCGACCGACAGCGCAGAGATTATGACAGATGCCAGTATTGACACGGTTGTCATAGGGACTAGACATGACGCCCACGCAGGTCAGGTGATGGCCGCACTCAAAGCGGGAAAGCATATCTATTGCGAAAAGCCTCTGTGCCTTACTCTTGATGAGCTTACAGAGATTGAAGAGGAAGCGCGTGCACGTCCGTCCCAACATCTGATGGTCGGCTTTAACCGCCGCTTTGCACCTCTTGTGGTCAAAGCAAAAGCGCTGCTCGACACAGTCTCAGTTCCCAAAAACCTGATCATGACAGTGAATGCAGGCGACATTCCCGCCGACCACTGGACACAGGATCCTGACGTCGGGGGCGGGCGCATCATTGGAGAGGGTTGTCACTTTATTGATCTGTTGCGTCACCTCGCTGATGCAGAGATTGTGCGCTCTCATATCTTGATACTTGGCGCACATGACGCTTTGCCTGTGCGCGACGACAAAGCGGTGATGACCCTTGAATTTGCTGACGGATCCGTCGGCGTGATCAACTACCTCGCGAATGGTCACAAGGCGGTTACAAAGGAACGTCTGGAAATCTTTGCCGCAGGGCGTGTGCTGCAAATCGATAACTTTCTGCGCCTGAAAGGCTATGGTTGGTCGGGCATGAAAACCATTAAAAGCTGGAAGCAAGACAAAGGGCAAAACGCCTGCCCTGCCGCTTTTGTAAGTGCCATCAAAACAGGTGGTCTCACACCCATCCCTTTGGACGAGGTGATTGAAAGCAGCCGTGTATCAATCGAACTGGCAAGGAGTATTTTATAATGGGCTTAGTAAGCTGGATCGATCGAACATTTTATCCGAAATTTGAATGCAACTGGGACGACAAAATGTTCCGTGCTGAGATTCAAAAATATTTAACGCCTCAATCGGTTGTCTTGGATGTAGGTGCCGGTGCGGGCATTGTTGAAGAGATGCATTTTCGCGGTGATGTCGCGCGGATTTGCGGCGTCGATCTGGACCCGCGGGTTGAGCAGAACGACAAACTCGACGAAGGCAAACAGGCTGACGCAGGTCATATTCCCTATAAGGACAAACTCTTTGATGTGGTTTTTGCTGACAATGTGATGGAGCATCTTGATGATCCTGAGACAGTCTTTGGTGAAATCAGCCGTGTGCTAAAACCGGGAGGGATCTTGCTGTTCAAGACACCCAATCGCAGCCACTATATGCCTCTCATCGCCCAATTGACGCCGCACCGTTTCCACCAGTTCATCAACAAACTGCGTGGGCGGGATTCAGATGATACCTTCCCAACCTGTTATTTATCCAACAGCGTTGGACAGGTCACCGCCTTGGCAGCCAAAACGGGCTTGGAGGTTGCCGACATTCAGCGCATTGAAGGGCGTCCTGAATATCTACGTCTCACCTTTGTAACCTATCTCTTTGGCCTTTTGTATGAACGCATCGTTAATATTTCGCCACTTCTGTCGCGCTATCGCATCTTGATGATCGCCCAGTTGCGCAAGCCGCCAAGCTGGTAACCTCTTTGCTCATGTCTCTCAAAAGAGCTGCGCTTTACTGGCATACGATAAGGTATTTGCGTTCAGAGCAGCTCTTTGGCCGTGTCAAATTTCGGCTGGCAAAGCCTAAAATTGATGGCCGCCCTGCTCCAGCATTGCGTAGTGCAATAGGCCCGTGGGCAACGCCCGCGACCCGCACCGTGTCAATGGAGAGGCCTGCATCTTTCCTGCTTCTAGGTGAGCGTGGGACACTTGAAGACGATGGCTGGGATAATCCAGAACGCTCAAAGCTTTGGCGCTATAACCAGCATTATTTTGACGATCTGAACGCGCGGCACTCATCAAAGCGGCAAGATTGGCATACCAGCTTAGTTACACGTTGGATTAAAGAGAACCCCGCCCCAAAAGGATCAGGTTGGGAGCCCTACCCACTGTCTCTGCGCATCGTGAATTGGGTGAAATGGCAGCGCGCTCAAAACCCTCTGAGCACAGAAGCCCTTGACAGTCTTGCAGTTCAAGCGCGCTGGCTCACCCAGCGCCTCGAATGGCATCTGCTAGGCAACCATCTATTCGTAAACGCCAAGGCCCTGATCATGGCTGCAAGCCTCTTTGACGGACATGAGGCTGAAGCATGGCTTAAGATTGGTGCCGACATTATAAAGCGCGAAATGGACGTGCAGTTTTTACCTGATGGTGGGCATTTCGAACTTGCGCCGATGTATCACGTTCTGGCGGTGGAGGACCTCTTGGATATCCTCAACGCGCTGCGCGCGGTGGAAGGCACATGGTCCACGCAAGCCCACAAACTGACAAGCGACATTCAGGCCACGTGCCAAGCCCATCTCCCCGCAGCGCTCGCTTGGTCTCAAGTTATGTCGCATCCTGATGACCGGATCTCTTTCTTCAACGACTGCGCCTTCGGGATTGCGCCAGAGCTCAGTGAAATAAAAGCTTATGCAAATGCTTTAAGCATCACCGCAAAACCAGTTAGAATGGAAGGGCTCACGCATCTGAAAGCCTCAGGCTATGCGCGCTTGGCCACAGGCCCTGCTGTCCTTCTTGTGGATATGGCCTCCATCGGTCCGGACTATCTTCCAGGCCATGCTCATGCCGATACTCTCAGCTTTGAAATGTCGCTCTTTAACCAGCGTCTCTTCGTCAATTCTGGCACCTCTCTTTATGGTATCGGAGCTGAACGTCTGCGTCAACGCGGAACAGCGGCGCATAACACCGTCACAGTCGAAGGACAGGACAGTTCAGAAGTTTGGAGCGGATTTCGTGTTGCACGCCGAGCACGGGTCTCGAATGTGGCGGTGGGTGAAAAGGACGGTGTCTTGACGGCGTCAGCGACTCACAATGGCTACAAGCGGCTCTCGAACGGACCTATCCATGCGCGCAGTTGGACTTTGAATACCGGTTCTCTAAGTATTAAAGATCAACTTTCCAAACTTTGTACCGCAGAAACACGTTACCACTTGCACCCGGATGTGCGCGCTAGCGAGGATGGTACCCTCACACTACCGGACGGAAAGGTGGTTCACTGGGACAGCGACGGCTCACCTGCACGTCTCGAGACAAGCAGCTGGCATCCAGAGTTTGGAAAAGAAGTGCCAAACCAGTGTCTGGTTTTACCACTGGATGTAGGACATGGAACTCTGCACATAACATGGGCACAAAACCATTAAGCCTAACACAGAGGCCTCGATGGTAAGGAAGTCAAACATGCATATTCTTTTTCTGACCGATAACTTCCCTCCAGAGAGCAATGCCCCTGCCTCTCGCACCTATGAGCATGCTTGCGAATGGGTAAAAGCAGGCCATCAAGTGACCATCATCACCTGTGCCCCCAACTTCCCGAAAGGCAAAGTGTTCGAGGGTTACAAGAACAAGCTTTGGCAAACCGAAGATATGGAAGGAATTCGGGTGATCAGGGTCGGCACTTATATAACCTCCAATGAAGGGTTCATCAAACGCATCCTCGATTATATGAGCTTCATGCTGAGTGGTTTTTTGGCTGCTCTCTTTGTGCGCCGTGTGGACATTGTTATAGGAACTTCTCCTCAGTTCTTCACAGTATGTGCCGCTTGGGCGGCAAGCTCATTAAAACGACGGCCGTTTATTTTCGAACTGCGCGACATATGGCCTGAATCAGTCCGCGCAGTTGGCGTAATGCAGGCATCAAAAAACCTCAATATGCTTGAAGCAATCGAGATGTTTCTCTATCGGCGGGCTTCATGCATTATTTCGGTGACACATTCGTTCAAAGATACATTAGCACGCCGAGGGATTAATCCTGAAAAAATTCACGTTGTCACAAATGGCGTAGATCCTGCGCGCTTCAGTCCGATGCAAAAAGAACACGAGCTGCTTTCAAGTCTCAGGCTAGAGGGCAAATTTGTTGTCGGCTATATTGGCACCCTTGGAATGGCACATGCGTTGGAAACTTTGCTTGAGGCCGCCGCAATCTTAAAGCAAACGCCAGAAGCCAGTGATGTTAGAATTTTATTACTTGGAGATGGGGCCGAACGAGGAAAACTCATCGCGCGCGCGCGCGACATGGATCTTGATAATGTCGTCTTCCTGCCTTCGGTACCCAAAACAATCGTTGCGCGCTATTGGGCACTTCTCGATGTATCCGTGGTTCATCTGCGCAAGACTGACCTTTTCAAAACAGTGGTTCCCTCAAAGATATTTGAGTGTATGGCAATGGGTTTACCGATCTTACATGGTGTTGAGGGAGAGTCAGCAAGCATAATAGAAAAATCCAGTGCTGGCCTGTTATTTGAACCCGAAAACCCTAGGGAACTCGCGTCTCAAATTATAGAATTACAGAGCAATTCTATTTTGCGTGAAAGCATGTCAAAGAATGGCGTTCTTGCTATACAGAGCTATGACCGTAAAGACTTGGCGAAACATATGTTGTCGATATTCCAAAGTGTGAGCAACTAATGTATGAAGATATCTCAATCTCACTAGGTCAGTGCAAAATCAAAGAAAGGCGAAACCTATTCGTAATACTTCTTTAAGATATCCCCGAGATTGAGGGCTTTGGGGGCCGCTACATTGATCTCACCAACATCGATCAAAATTGAAGCTTATTGAACTCGTTGTAACTCACAAATTAAGATTGCCTCCTAATCATTTCAGATACGAGATAGAACGCCTATTTAAAAAGTTTTGCTTAACTTCTTAAGTTTTTATAGATTCGATGGTGGCAGGTAAAATCGCGAAACATTTAGATCAACTTTATATTTATCATGATCTTTTAACATAAAAAATATCAATGAAATATAACCCATTAACACCAATATTATTGTGATCGCTATATTTCCTGTTTCAGTTGAGGCATCAAAAACCAGTCCATAAATATAATTATATAAACCCAGGGTCACACCGATTGGCAACATAAAAGATAGTAAGATGGACAAGCAAAAAATATCAAAATTTGGATAAAAATAATCACGCCAGAGCCGCTTGGCTGTCATTCTAAAGTGGTAAAATGCGAATTTCTTAAACTCTGCTGACACCTTCATTGAAGATTCTTCATCAGCATATTTTATCAAATTGGGGCAATCCAAAACCTTTGCCCTTATTTTACTCGCAGAAACTAAAATACTTGTTTCAAATAGATATCTATGTTCAAACCCATGAGCTTTGGCAATCATCTTTAGAAAACGAATATCACCAATAAATTGGCCATTTAGCGGATCATTTAAATGCCAATATCCTGTTGAAAGTTTTGTCAAAAAAGTCAAGCCAATATTACCCACTTTACGTATTAGCGGTTGATTTCTTGGTTCCCTTCCTAGGGCGTACCGGTCCCCCTTTACAAAATCGGCTTTGGTATCTTCAATTAGTGTATGCATCGATTCAAGACAACGAGGATCATGTTGATCGTCAGCGTCTATTTTTGCAATATACATGACTTCTGCAAAATAATTTGTGTCACAAATATAGTCGAGACCCGCAGAAAAAGCACCCCCAACTCCTTTATTAAACTCTAGCTTAAGAACTTGCACATTTTGATCTTCAGCAACACGGAAGGTTTCATCGGGACAGCAATCGTCCACAACTAGGATATTATTATACCCTTGATTTTGAAGGTGAGTCAAAACTGTTTCAAGGTGATTTTTTGCCTTGAACGCTGGAATTATTACGACAACTTTATTTTTATCTAACATATGAATGCGTTCTTAATAAACTTGACAAAACACCCTCAAAGTTTAACTGAAGCACCTTGCAATACCATTCAAGTGTTGGTATTCGCGGCTGATTTTCTTGCTCAACTAATTCTAATGCTTCTTTTCTAGTCATCTGCCCAGCTCGAATAAGATTACTTCTAATAACATCGTTTTCTGTAAATCCAAGTTGCATGTAATATGCTAGATTGTAGAACGCCGCAGTTCCATCCCCTATACGCCAGGACGTTGGTGTGTCCAGTGCAAACTCCCAATCATAATTATTTTTTAGTGTCTTTTCAAGATAACCCTCATTCCAATGATGGTATTCAAAAAACTGCATAATATCCACATCGGAGTGATAATAGTTAAAAAACCCAAGTAAACTATCAGTGATCGACACATTTAATAATCTAGGGTTAAAAAGCGCTTCTTTTCCATAAAACCACAAAAGTGCGATTTGTTTAGATATAGGTAAATCTTCCCCGTAAGAAGTACCTTCATCAGACCACATTTTAATTCCTGTTAGTTCCTCTTTGAATTGCGTTTTCTCATGCAGATTAAAAGCAAATATCTCTGCTGAAATTCCTCGCTCTTTTTTTAAAGTTGCAGCATTGCTGATAAATTGTTTATCACCAGCCATTAGAAGCGGTAACAAACCTAATATTGGACGTTTGAACCAAGCGGATAAGTTCATTCTGACGTTTCTTCTTTTTTTCCGAAGGTCAGCTGAAATCAATATATTTTCAACTTTCAAATCACCACACATTCGTGACACATTTCGCCGACTCAAATCTGTATTTACACCCCAATCGTAAGTATAGGTTAACGGTTTGCAGTCATATTTCGTTACAAGTTCGTGCAGTGCAAGACATGAGTCTCTGCCGCCCGATAAGCCAAGCAACACATTTTTATTTTTTAATGACCTTATTTTTTCTTCAAAAATGCCCGTTGATTTTAGTTTTTGTGGCTTATTATTTTCACAAAAATTACATTTGCCCGTTTTGTTAAAATGAATAAATGGGTGTGTTGAAGGGAGAAGACAAGTTTTACATCGCACTAAATTCTGATCAAAAAAACTTTTGATGTCTGAAAATCTCCGTTCGAATTCAAAGTGCTCAGTTTTATAGTTAACACTGCCAACAATAACTGGTTTGCTTTTCGTATCAATAATTCTTTCTTCCACAGTAGTGATATTCATTTTTTCAAGAGAAATAATTTTTTCGAAAACCAATAAAGTAGCATGTGTACTAAACGTTGGCTCCGAAATAATTAAAGGGGGGTCTGTTTCTGTGATAAACAAATTTTGATTGCGGGAATAAACTTCAATTGTTTCTTTAACCCCGTCAAACTTAATAAGATTTATTATTCCTTTATGCCCGGATAAACACGTTTCATTTGCAGAAACTTTAAAAAGACTGAAACCGTCATTTAAATTTTGCACCTCCAAGAAGTCGTTTGCATTAACAATAATTCCATTGAATACTAAAAGTTCATTATCCTGAATAAGTGGCTGGTTATTGTTTATATTGTATGAATTTCCATCTGTATTCATCCTAGTATGACCAATCGCAAATTCCCATGACTCAAACCGATGTTGTTTTAGAAATTTTTTGAATTCATAAGAAGATAAAAGCTCTTTGCTAGAACTATTAGTTTTAAAAACTGTAATTTTCCGGTGTTTTTTATTGTCAACAATGGATATGCACAGCCCACTGGAGTCTTGTCCTCTCCTAGTTGATTTAATAAAGCTAGTTCGAAATGCTTCATAATCAAGATGATTGCTATCTGAGAGAAATTTCTTGGGACCAATGAAAATTAAACCGCACATTTGTATTTTTTCCAAAAGTAAAAATTAAAAACGCTGAGGAATAAATAACTCATCAAGGTACCCATTGCAACAGCGTTAGTCGACCATACAGGATATAAAAAGTATCCAAAACACAAATTTATCATAAGGGCTATCAAGGATAATGTGAACGTTTTTTCTGGGCACCCACGCAATTCAAAAAGGTTGTAAAGTACTATACCAGGAACAGAAGCTATGACAGCGAGACTAAGAAGATAAATTAATCCCTCCGACATAAACTGGTTTCCTTGACCAATAACAAAAAGAAAAATTATTAAAGCTGGGATAAAAGAAAGCGACAACACAAAACCATTTTTAATAATATTGTTAACCTGCCAATTATCTCTTTTGATAATAGCTAGCGAACTTTTGTACTTAAAAGATGCAAAAATTTGCACGTAACCTTCAACAACTGCCGAGTAAAGCGCGTAGACTGATAACACTTTAGGGCCAGCAAAAATTGAGAGGATAAGTAGATCCATTTTCATAATCGCATCAAAGCCAAAAACATTTAAAGAAGATAAAAGAAAAGACATTTGAAATTTTCTTTTAACAATTCCTCTTTTATGTATTGCGACAAAATAAAGTGTTGTGACAAACGTGAAAACCTCGACAAATAGTGGTGCAAATATAAGGGTATAATGAGACTTTGTAACTACATAACAAAGAAAGCTCAGATTTAACCCTAAAGCTTTTAGAAGGTATAGTTTATTTGCATCATGACTATTTTTCGTCCATAACATTATAGCTGCGAACATTATTTTACTGTAAGCACCTAATAAAGCGCCAAATGCAATAAGTGTAAATTGTAGATTAATACCCACATTGTAATTATTTTGAATGTAATCGAAGGGTTGAAATAGACTAAGTGCAGGTGCAACGAATTGCGAGGAGATAACCGTTAAAACAAATAGTAAAAGTGGTACAAAATACTGTTTGTTAAAAGGTAAGAGATCAGATTTCAGGTTAGATAGAATAAATGCATCGATACCAATAGTAAAACAATGCATTAGAAGAAAGATAATCACGCTATTGAAAGCAAATAATCCTATTAATTCTACATCCCCAAATAGTGTCGAAAACAAAAAAATACTGGCCGCTCCAAAAATGGCTAATGCGGTATAAATCAAATTATCATATTGGTAGAAAAAAGCTCTCATTGGTAACAGTGATAAAAATAAACTTTGGACTTCAAACCATAATTTGGATCCGACCCCCACATTGCGGTACGAGGTTCATAATAAGACTCATCATTCAATAAAGTTTTACATTTATTTTCATCCATGGACAAAGCAATGCTTGCTTGTTCATAATAAATTCCCGATTTCTTAGGATCAATGTCGCGAACTAATCCCATAATCAACAAGTTATGACATATTGATAAGACAACTGCCAAGGATAAGAATTTTGGGGAAATGAAGTTAAGTATATATCTATATGTATATATCGCCATGAATGGTACGACGACACCAATTGTTCTACTTAACTCAACGCCTCTAAAAAGAACCCCAATCAAAATTATATAAAAAATACAAGAGTAAAAGAGTGTCTGATCTGATTTACTCTGAACAAGCTGCAATCGCTGGGTAAAATTTACTGTTTTTGTCAAACTTAGGTATAATGTGACGAGAACCGTAGCAGATGTGACAGGGTCAGTGACCAACAACATATCATTTAAAGTTTCAATAGGGTTGTTGATGAGGTAAAAAGGACTATTCCAAGCCCTTCCAACTAAGTAAGTAATTTCAATAAAGTCCTCTACATTCTTTTGATTGAGGTACAAATATAACAAACCCAAGGACACCATTACACTTGATGACAACTTTAAGAACGTTTTAAATTCGAAAGCTAAGTAAAAAGTAATCAGAGCCAATAATACTTTTTCCTCGTGTATTATAGGTAGTGGCAGGGCGCATATAACAACAATGAGAAAAGAAAAATTACTCTTCCATTTTTTATGAAAAACTATTGAACAGAAAAAAATTGAACAGAAAAAAAATTCAATTTGAGTAATTTCACCTGTAACATCAGCAACCATAAAATTTTCATTAATGATCAACAACGCAGTTACAATAATTGCAAGTGATAGTTCGTTGGTAATCTTCAGAGTTAAATAAAAATAGAGTAAAAGGTTAAAACAACCTATCGAGATAAGTAATACTTTGAATGTACGTGGATCCCAATCAGAAACAAAATGAGAAATCTTAAGAATTAAATATAAAAGCGGGCGAAAGAATTGTAGGTTTTGCTCTTGAGTTCCAAGAACTCTCGCCCACTCAATATATTGAAAACTATCGTGCCCACCTATGTATAGGCTTTCTATTGTGATAAACTTTACAATGAGAAAACAAATAATCAGAAGTGAAATTGAAAGAATTTCATTTACGGATTTGCTCACAGGTATAATCCTATACTATGCAAATTAAACAAATCAGACTTTGATTTTAATTCATCCGGTATCTTTCCGAACGCTACGCTTTCTTGAAAATGTCTGCCTGATCGTATCGCAACAAGGTCAAAATTATTATTTAATAGAAAAGAAGAATTTCCATCAATAAACGATTGATCACCAGGGCCATAGTATTGAAGCCTTACAAAAAGCTTATTGTTATCTTGCGCATTATTTTCGCATAAAAAAAGCTGCTGACCGTCTGGAGTTTGAATTCGTGAAAGTCTTTTGTTAGCATTTGCAATCTTTTGCTGATTTTCAAAAAAAAGGTTACAGTCATAAGACATGCAAGGCTGCACTTTGCATTCGATACCTAATTTGTCATTTATAAAAGATTGCCAACCACCTTTAGGAACCCATGAATGCCATTCTTCTAAATCACCTGAAAACTCTTGACTTAAGCCATTGAACAAAATTGTGTTTTCATAATTTTTATTTGCTTTTCCAAGCATTGCATTGACTAATTCAAGGCAAAAATCGATTAATGCATGATTATTAGTATTCCAATAATAATGTTGTGCATGAGCTAGCATATTCGCGAAAAACACATCGGTTTTGTCAAAATTGGATTTCTGGTCGCGAAGGAATGCATTAAAATTTAAGTACTCAATTATAGCATATATGTAGCTGGAGTTGATGGTCACCTTTCCTGAAAATTTTCGCATTATTTTTAGAAGGTCAATATCGATTCCTCTGGCAAGCTGAAGACTAGAAATAACTAAATGGGGAGCAATAGAAAAGTAGGCCTTAAATTTATCAGAAAAACTATCAAATGACCGAGATGAAACTGCAAACTGAAGAAAATTCAAAATAGATTTTCTGTGGTTTATTGTCGTATAACTTTTTAAAGTCCATGGATCTGGAAAATACCTAATATCGGCGCTTTGTGGATTTCTGGAGTTTAAACAGCCCCAAACTATACCAAATTTATCAGGATGCGTATCCCATACATGGTCAATCTGTTTATCATAAATGTCGCCTAGGTGCTTTATTTGGTGTTCTGAACAGCTCACTCCTGTGTGAGCTGTTACCCATTGCGACCACGGTTCTAAAAATTCGCTGTCATAATCCTCGTCGATCTCAAAAGAAACACGACCACGTGTAATAATCTTAGAGATATTTTCACACGTTGCTGCACTAGTTTGAAGCAATTCTTCATTGAATTCGTTTAATTCAAAAACTAATTTGCTCATTATTCTTACCTTATAACTCATACCTTACATGTAAGAATTTTGAGATTTAATTATAAAAGCAAGTGAAAACTCACTCAAAATGAGATTATAACTTTCTTTTCTTGGATTGCAAGTAGCAAAAGTATCGCGACAGTGAGAGCAAAGTAGACGATGAGTGTCAGCGGTATGTCGGGGTACTTACGCACTTGGCGGGGTATACCAAGCGCTTGTGATGAGGGCAAGCGTTAGCCTGTTTGACTGGCTCCGCGGCTAAGTAGAAATGAATGCTTTATCATGGGCTTGGGGGTCCTGATAAGCTAAATATATGTGTAATTAAAATTATTAACAATTTACTTAATATGTATAATAATTATTATAGAAAATATAGAATCTTATTAAATTTTTTAACAAGGTTACTTCTCAAGAAAAGGATAAGTTGAAATTAAATCAAAGGTTCAAAAAGCAGTTTTTCCAGTAGCAGGGTTTGGTACAAGGTTTTTGCCTGCAACAAAGGCAATGCCAAAAGAGCTTTTACCCATTATAGACAAACCACTTATTCAATACGCTGCTGAAGAAGCTATTGCTGCAGGTATTGATACATTAATTTTTGTTACTGGCCGCAATAAACGTGCAATTGAAGACCACTTTGATGGAAATAATGAGCTTGAATT
>TARA_B110000977_G_scaffold101067_1_pt1 | contig 15754 bp, 11 predicted proteins | sample TARA_B110000977 | Tara Oceans TARA_B110000977 (sample SAMEA4397798) | marine metagenome | biome: Polar Biome; feature: [SRF] surface water layer (ENVO:00010504); material: water (ENVO:00002006), including particulate matter (ENVO:01000060) such as... | depth 5 m | reverse complement strand
AATGACACTACTCGCCAGCTACTCCACGGTTCTACTATTCTAGAGGTTCCAGCCAGTGGTAACAACGGTAACCCCAATTTTGGCGGGTCTAAGATTTTCACCATTAACAATGATATCGACTGCCTCGGCGAATTATACCTCAATATGAAGGTTACTGTTAAGAATAATTTTACCGCCACCTCTGGCACAGAATCGGTGGGAGACGCCGCTGTAATCAACTACGTTAACCCAAAGTTTCAGTTCAAGTTAGGCGCATTGACAAATATTATAGAGCGCATTGAGTACCAGGTTGGTACACAGATCTGGCAAACTCTTGAAAAAGACGATGTGCGCGTGGTATACAATACTGAAATGTCTGAGGCTTCTTACGGCTCTGTTTCGAGAAGAGGTCGCCCATCTAACGACGGTTCTCTATACTCGTCAGATGGAGTACTCACTGATGATTTTGATGTTACATTCATTATTCCTGCTCTAACCAAGACTGTTTCTCCCCAGTTAGAGACTTTCACAAATGTTTCCGAGAGTGGTTACCCCCTTGCGGCAGCACCTCATCAGTCTATTAAGATTAAGGTTTATTTTGCGGCCACTGATAACGTATCCATGGTTGTCGTGGACGGTGAGTCACTCGCCGCAGGCACTGGCTATAACACTTTCAATATTAATGATTCGCCCTACCTATCTTCCGTTCAATTCGCGACGTCGGTGGGCGGCGAAGTCAATGGGGCTACCATTGGGCTTGGTCCTGCTCCATTGGAGTTAAAATCTATTAAGCTTTACGCTAAGCACTTAATTATGTGCAACGAGGAGCGCGAACAGATGAAGTCGATGCCTCTAGGTCTTCCAAAGCGTCTTAAGATGACCCAGAATTCTTTGATAACTGACATCGCAAGTGTTAAGAGTAAGACCATTGATCTCGATCACTTCTCTCTATACGGTTCGCATCTAATTATTTCGGGTAACCTTGGTACGGATGTATACATTAAGAGCGCTGAGCTCAAGTTGAACTCCTCTTCGTTCTCCGGTGTTCTACCCGCTCAGATGCTAGATTACGCCGCGGCTTCTTCGCTCGGACTTTACGTCAATCGCAATATCGAGAAAGAACAGACAGAAGCTCTAGACGGCGTCGGCATTCTTGTATTCCCTCTCGGAAGCTCTGCTTATTCGGGTTCGGCAGTTCCATTAAATCGTTTTGACAGTATTCGTTTAACACTAACTTTCACTGATACACCAAAGGGTTCCAGCCCATACATTAGTATCACCTGTGTTGGTGAGACCACTGCTCTATTCAAGGGTGGAGCCGCTTCTCTCGCGATGTACTAAATAAATGTAACGTGTAATGTGTAATGTGTAATGTGTAATGTGTAATGCGTGTAATAAATACATGTTAATTAATATAAATAATTATATTTACTTATATTAATCAACACTCATGGGTAGAGGATCTAATGCCGCCCATGCTGCTTACAACGGAAGTGGTACACAGGGTATATCAGTTACAGATAAAATAAATGAAAATGAAGAAACGCGTTCAGTTTTTATCACTGAAAATGATACAACTAAACAAATATTACACGGGCATAATATATCCGAAATGACGTGTGCTGGTAAGTCAGATAACATAACAACAGAAAGATATAAGATTTTCACACCGGATGAAAATAGCGATATGCTCGGGGACGTTTATTTGAATTTTGAAATGGATTCGGAAATATCAGACTTCACATTTGTTGATACAGCCGACTCAAATACAGAATATAATATGTATAATTTTACAAACGAATCTAGAACGTTAGATTTAAAACTAGCAGGTAGTGAATTAAAATCACTTAATGTAGATCTTAATACAAGAGAAATAAGTAAAGTGATTGATGATGCTGATTTAGAATTTGAAGTTATTAATCAAACAAAAATTTTTGAAATACGGGGCACAATGTACCAGTTTATCGTTGGAAAAGCAAAGGTTCCAGGTTATAATTTTGCTTGGAGAGAATACTCTTCTACATATGGATGGCAGAAATTATTAATTCCTGAATTTCAAGAAATTAATTGTTTAATTTTAGAAACTCAACATCCGGGGTCGCAGGGGATTCCTGGAATTATGATGTTTGGAGGTTTACCAAGCTCTAATAATCAAGCTTTATTGTTTGGACTCTTAGAGGACTTTCCGTACTCATCTCCGCCGAATCTTAATTCATTACCCAGTTTCCCCTCCAATTCAAGTGGAGGGTATTATTATAAAATAGTTTATTCATTAGAGTATTTTGGAGAAAGACCAGCTTCAGACGGTGAAACCGGAAGAATAATAATTTCGGGATCAAAGAATCACACAAGTGAAGTATTCGATGTGCCGCGGGGGGGTGTATCTGACCGCAATACCGCTGACGCCTCAAAGCAAACGTGTATAGTAATTTCAAATTTAATTACAAGTTCATCGCCGACATACACAAAGATACCGTTTACTGTTAATATGCCTTTTACTCCATACCATTTTGATCCAATCGTGTCTTCTTCGTTTAGTAACGACGAAGGCGAATATTTTATAACACTTGGAGATAAATCAGAGGCACTACTTGGAATAGATTCTGATAAAAAACTAATTAGAAGTTACGACAATGGAAAAACTTGGACACGAGCTCCTTTTTATCATGGGGACAAAAACGACGTGACGGTAGCGGCCACCGCTGATTTTTACAGATATGATTCAATTCGCACTATTGAAGTAACTAATGGCGGCAGCGGATATACAAGTATTCCTACGGTAACTATTACCGGCGGTGGCGGCTCTGGGGCTGTAGCAACCGCGCTCATCTCGTACGGGGTTGTAATTGGTATAACCGTTGAGGATGAAGGCTCCGGATATACAAGTCCCCCTACGGTAACTATTTTCGGCGGTGGAGGTGGCGGCGGTGGAGGTGGCGGCGGGGCCACGGCAATAGCTCACGATCCGGGTTTCAATTATTACATACCAGAATTGGACTATCTTATATCTGATAATGTAGGACATTGGTTTGCTATGGGAAAACAGGGCATACAACCCGACACTTACACAGACGGTTCTACGAGATATCCTACAGATTACCACAGACAGTTTATTTTTTATTCAGAGAATGAAGGATATACTTGGCATCCTTATTCTATTAGAACATTAACCGGGGATAACAGTCTCAATGTGAACTTTCATTCACATGTGTATGACGGAATAGTAGAGTATCTTGAACCTCAATTATTAACTTCGTTTGGAAAAATTGAAATACCCTTTAAAGTTAGCAAAACCACTCTAGATTACAAAGGAATTCCATTAACATATTCGACGATAATACCTTTACGGGTTAACACCCTTCCCTTACCCAAGCCGCCTGCTTTAGGGCCCAGTGTAACCAGCACGACCTGGCCTCTTGGTCCTGACGCCGAAGGCACGCGTCCTTACGACTTTTCCGACGTTTATGACGTTGATGATCTATACACGTCTTTTGATTTTGAATATATCGGGGTTACGAATAACGGAAAAAGACCAATTTACTATGGATTTAACAGTTCTAATAATGGACTAATAACTTCTACACAAAGTAATAGCTATACTCCGCTATCTAATGCGAGGGGGACAGATACAAGAACAACCTTATTCGAAAATATTTATCCTAGATGTATAAAATACGCCCATAGAGATTTACTTTTAGGAGTTTTTAGCGACACAAATGGAGACCCGGGTGGAACATCTACACATACATACAAGTTTAAGAAATCTATAGACGGAATAACATGGGACGACATTAAAATTAATAGTATTATTTCTTCCACGAGAGATCCTTTGATAGAGGGGGATGAATACGGAAATTTTATCGTCGGTGTTATTAATAGCAACGCTAAATACAATCTTTATAGATATGATCTAAAATCGTCTAATTTAGAAATGTTATTCGATGACTCGGAGGGTATAACAGACGTTTATCAGCTTAATTTTGTATCAAACGAATGGATGATAGCTCTTAAAATTGGAAATATCAAATATTTATTAAAATCTTATGATCTTAAAAAATGGAGTAAAAATGTTACACAAGTATCTGGGGAAAATTCTACTGTAAATAAAATTTATTACAAACCCGAAAGGCGACATGATATCATTTACAGAACTAATACTGATGATGAAACAATTTCTCCGTATAATTCTACTGATGTTGTAGCGTATAACATTATGTATAATCCAGACTCAGGTGGGGGGGTGTTCGCATACATAAAAGAACAAGCAACTTATCAAAATAACCTATATTACAACCGCGATGTAACTTATAAAACCGTTGACGGTAGTTCTCATGCAAATATCAACAATGAACCCAATGACATTATTAATGTAAATGGTAAAATCTTCATGTGTTGCAATGGCGCGGCAGTTCTTAATACCGGTGATTTTAATTTCCCGCTTGTAGAACAAGATGCATCTAATCTCTCTTTCATAGAATCTGAAACGAATTTGGGGTATGTAACTAAGATACCTGTTACTGCTATAGCTACTAATCTAAGAAGATTATATTCTTCCCCAATAATTCCTGAAACTATTTTTGCAGTAGGATATTACACTACATGGGATTATTCCGATTACGGTGTAATTCTTTATAGAACTATTGCAACCCCGGAAACGTATGTATTAGCAACAGAAGATGGATATTACTGGACAGTTTTAATGGGACCTCCATCCGATTTTTCTACAAATAAGGAATGGATAACATCTGGTTTCTCAAATATAACGGATGTCGTGATATCTAAAACTAATAACCAAATGGTTGTAGTTGGTAAATCGCGAACGACTGAGTACAACTTAGTCATCTTTGATAAAGGTGCTGTTAATATTTTTGATGAATATACTACACAATTGTTAGATTTCGAAGAAATATATACTGTATGTAATTTAGGTAATTTATGGGTAGTGGGGGGTAAACCAAAACAATCGGATACCGTTTTTAATAACAAATGTGTTGCTTATACATTCGATCTTATAAAATGGAAATATATAGATTTTACACCGGGTACTATTACCGATGGTAATGTTACATTACAAAATCCTCCATATTTTACAGTGGGTAATGGAGGTACACTGAACAGTTTGTTAGATTCTACTAATTTTGAAGCAAACGATATCAAAACAGTTGAATTACAAGATCAAACGGCTATCTTACTTCAAATTTCTTTTAATTACCACATACCGCTGGATGGTGGACCGACTTCCGGAAGTGTGGGTGAGAAAATATACTTCATGTATATAAATGGAGGAAATTTAATCATTAAACAAAACAATTCTTATCCAGAACCTTCGATTTCTTTTGCGGATTTGCAAAGCGAGCAAAACAGAAAACAATTAGTACCAAGTTTCACAACAATTATAGACGATGTAGAAAGACGATTTGTAGCATCCGATTATCCCAATCAATTTAACATGTTTTATGTTACCCTTGATAATAACAATAATTTTAGATTAAGCATTTATCACACTAATTACATGAAAAATAGTATATCCGAGTCTAATAACAAGCCAAAACAAAGATTTAGAAAATTTATACAAATAGATGAAAATTCTGTAATTAAAAAAACAAATGGACATTGTTACAAAATAGCAAAAGTTAAGAATGAAAATTTCGTAACTGGTGTAAATTCTGCAAAGTATGTGGGTGTTGGTAAAGGAAATTTTTCATCTATCATCTGGTCAGATGATTTATTAACCTGGAAAAACGCTGACGTAAGTAATATATTAGATATAACATTTGACGTAACTCATAAACACGGAATGTGGGTTGCTGTAGGCGCTGGAAATTACAACCTTGCGATATCTAAAGACGGTAAAAATTGGACCGGGGTTTACACTAAGTATTCCAATACTTCCCCTGAAATTACTGCCGATGGGACACCTTTTCTTTCTTTAGATTTTAATGATCCCCAAAACAATAATATAACTGATATTCTTCCTTACGTACCAGAGTTAAAAGGTATTTTCCTTAGAAATTTGTCTATTCTTCGCCTTTTTAGCAGAATAGAGTATCATGTAGGAACTCAAATATGGCAAACTCTTACTTTTGATGACGTCAAGGGAATGTTAGATACGGAATTTGGGTCGGGGGAATATAAAAATTTATCAAAAAACTGTAGTATAATCAATAAAAATGGTTCGACAAGATTAACAACGTGGATACCTGGATTTACAAAAACATTAAATTCTAAACTAGAAACTTTTGTTAATGTATCTGAAAGTGGTTCTTTTCCTTCTGGGCTACTAAAAGACCAAAAATTGTCAATAAAGATTTATTACAACAAATTAGAGAACATAATCGGAAATGAACTGACTTCTAGCGATATGAATAATGCCGTTTTTGATAATTTTATGAATAATACGCTAATACCATGTGATAGAGATCCAAATTACATTATAGATTCTTTATTGGCAGATAATTATGGGTTTCAGCTTGGAGACATATATCAGAATGTAAATGGATATTTTAAATTAAAATATAATACAGAAATCCAAAAATTTAGACTTTATTCGAAAAGATTTGAATTGGACGACAATGAAATAAATATATTCAATCAAGGAATCAGACAGTATCCTAAGATCACTCAGAGTTTATATTCCGATGCTGATAACGTTGGAGAACTATTATTAGATCTAGATGGTTTTAATTTGTACGCATCACACATCATTGTATCTGGATGGTTAACGTCTGGAGTATTCATTAAAGATATGAATCTAGAATTAAATGGATATTCTTATCACAAAACAATAGAACCAAGTATTATAGATTATACAACCAAGTCATTTTTAGGGTTAAATTACAATAGATACATTTTCAACGGCGTAGATAAAGAAGACGGAATAGGATCTTTAGTGATACCTTTAGCTTCTACAGCATATTCAGGTTCTTGTATACCATTAGACAGATACAACAGTATTAGACTTAAAATAAACTTTACTGGAACTGCTGGACCCCTGTCTTATATTAATGTAACTTGTGTAGGAACAACTACGGTGTCTTACAATAATAGTACGGCGAATATAGATCTTTACTAAATACATTATATACAGGGTGTAAATGTCCATTCAAGTTCTGTACATATTTTTCTCCATATGTTTTCTTGTTCGAATAATTTTTCTCTGCTTTTCAATAGGGGGAAATAAACAAGATAATCTTCTTTATTTAATAATTGAAAAAATTTATACAATGTATAAGAGTAACTTAAAAAATTTTTTCTATTCTTTGGGCAATTTTTATCGAATGGTTCCTGTATATCATTAAACATATTAACTAACTTATTCTGTAATTCAGTGTTAATTATCAATTGTTTATTACCAGTTATTTTATGTATTATATTAGGGATATGTTCATAGTATTTATTAAGTTTAAGTTTTTTCAGAAATTCTTTGATTTTAGCATACGTAATAAGAGACTTATCTTTTAATCTTTCCTTTTTAATTTCTATAATGAGTGAATTAATAACATCATTGGGTATAATAGTCCCCTCGCGTCCCTGTATTTGATTTATCCACTCTTTAAAGTGATTCGTGCGCTTATAACTATAAGGCTTAATGTATTCATGCGTCTCTGCGTGGTTCCATTCTGGAAGATTTGAAATGTTAGAGTTTTCGGTTAGGCCACAGTTATAACAAACTGTGAGACCGGATGAAACATCATTTATTGTTTTTTCATCACAATCTTTACATCTAAATGTATTATTTTGTTTGAGATTTAAGTTTCTATTTACTTCTGATGAGAAACATTTTTCCATATACATCTTATACATTTCACCTTTATTATTCTTTGAATCTAGAGAAATATATTTAAATATACCATCATCCGATGTATCTTCAACCAATGTATATTCATTATTGTCTATTTCTCTAATAAAATTTATAGAATTAAATAAATAATCGGATAATTCTCTATCATCTTCTATATTTTTAATTTTATCTTTTATAATATCTATTTTTCGGGATACATCAAAACTACTTGAAAAATTAAGTTTACTTTCAAAATTTTTTTTAGTTTTTTCTAACAGTATTAATTCTGAACGATATTTATCTAAATTTTTTTTGTCGTCTTCTATTTTTTTAATAGTCTCAAGGTGTTTATCTATAATAGACGTCCTAGAATCTGTATGTACTGTTTTTTTAGATATTTTAAAAGATGTCATTTGAAGCTTTATATTATATCTTTTTATATAATTTATAATTAGTATAATTTATAATTAATTTAAAAAGATATACTAATTAATTAGATGATTCGTTATTCTAGTATTTTAACAGTTAAATGTTTAAGAAAAATATGTAGAATTTACAAAATTAAAATTGATAACTATATTAATAAGCATATTATCTTAAACATTTTAAATAAATACTCGGCTGCAACAGTAATTCAAAAAAAATTTAGAAAAATATTAGATTTTAATGAAAGCTGTCCAATTTCACACGAAGAACTTAGATATCCGTGGATATGTATTAAAAATAATAAGAAGTACATCTATTATGATTTCGATACATTTGTATTTTATTTAAATAAATTGTCTGATTTTAGAGATCCTTGTACTAGAATTAAATTGTCAAATAAAAAAATAGAAGACATCAATAAACTAATCATTTATTATAACCGGAAATCAAGTAATAAATTGATTATATCAGATGATATGATTAAAAATATAGATCTTAATATTTTAACATATTGTTTGTATGACATCATTAAAGACATTAATGCTAAAGAACTAAACTTAGAGGAAACTTATAAAAATTATCTCCCGCGATTTATATTTTATTTTACTCATCTAGTGAATAATCATTCCAAGGAGATGTCTTCAATGCTGTTAAAAGCCTGTAAAGAAACATTAAATAAGCAAATAATAATTGATTACATTGATGTATTAGAAAATATAAATAAATTTAGAGATAATTAATTACAAAAAATAACTATATAAAGAAACCAAATAGTATATAAAGAACACGGACATTATGACAACGTGCTCAATTTGCGATCCGCGTTCTCAGTATACAGATTGTATTTGTCATCATAATTTCAAAAATTTTAATGAGATATATGAAACTATGCGTACAGACGAAACATATACATCGTTTAAAATTATTAAAAAATGGGACGTATCTACTATGACGGTATGTTGTTGTTTTAATAGTCTTATTGATACGTCGAAATATAATGTAGCCTATAGTGATGAAAAAGGTAAAAAACAATTTTATAACTGTGCTAATGTGTATATAACCGTAAAGTATCAAAATAAACCTAGAGTTTCAGTTAAAATATTTTCGAATGGAAACATTCAGTTAGCGGGGGTTCTTAATCCATATTCTGCTACATATGCTATAAGAAAGGTTTTTAAAAGACTCAAAACATTAAACGCATTCGCAAGTGAAACCCCGTTTATATCAGATGTCAGAATATGCATGATAAATTCTGATTTCAAGATAGATAAATTCATAAAACAAAAAGATTTGTGTAAAATTTTAGATAATAATGGTTTAGCACATCTTAAAACTTATTCCTTTAATCCTAATAAATATCCAGGGGTCAATATCAAAATACAAGAACCGGAAGTTAATAAAGTAATGTCATGTATTGTATTTAGACCCGGGAGTGTTATAATCACGGGTGGAAATGATATTACTTCATATGAAAAAACCTATAGATATTTAATTGATACATTAGTAAGGAACGAGCATATTCTTACATGTCCTACATAAAGTTTACTCTTCAATGGGTTCTAAATCCTGAGCCGATTCAACACCAGATAAGTCTACTTTCGATTCTTCAGGAGTGTCTTCAGACGTGTCTTTTATTAAATCATCGTTCTTTGTTTCGGTTAAAAATAGACCTAGCTTATCGTTTATTTCCTTCATTTTAGAAAATAAATTATAAACGAAGTATATAATTATAATAACTATACAGCTAATCCCGACCTTAAATAGTGAATCGCCATTATTAGGCAACTCCGAAATTATTTCCTTCGACATTTACTTTTAACTAATAAATTAAAATGAATGTTTTAACGTATAATTCATTCCGGATCATTTTCTAGAATTTCATTGTCATCACCTGGAATATCAATACCGAGTAAAAATGTAGTACGCTTAAGTATGATACCAGAATTAGGCGGGTATTCTCTTGAACCTTGTTGTATTAGTTTAATATTATTATTAGTAAATATACCCATATAATAGTCCTTTGTAAACTGTTCCCGCGGCAAATTGTTTTCCCTACAATGATCATTAAATATCTGAGAAAATACCTTTAGAGGTACATACAAATTTTTGTCAAATAATACCTTACCAGATTTCAAGAAATTCTGAAGAGAATTAGTTGTTTGCTCCATCTCTTCTTTATTTTCTTTGAAATACTGAGGAAGAATATTCCATATACCTTTTTTACCATGAATTTTTAGTGTATTATAGTATCCGCGAATACACATTTTCATGATACTTGGTATTTCTTTTGTTAGTTTTTTATCAATTTCCGTATCTGTATTTACTACTTTTTTCCAAAAATTAACAACGGCCGTTCTGCGAGATACACTCTCTGAATTATTTTTGTATCGCATAATTTTATTACCTCCCATCATCATCGGAACTTCCCAATTGATAGTTTCATCGGATTTATACTTTTCCGAGTAAGTATTACGACCTCCTTCAACTAGTAGCTGCCAATCTGTCTGTTCCATCTTAAAATTTTCGGCAATCTCTGGAGCAAGTACCATAAATCTGTTTACATGAGGTTTAATACCATATTTCGCGTCAATATTATTCGCAATAATTCCTACATCTTCTTCTTCGTAAAACTTCTGAATGATCTTCATTACAATTGTACTCTTCCCAGCACCGGCTTGCCCTAGTAGATACAATAAAACTTGCCAATTGTCCATATCGCCTAAATTAAAACACATTCTACCCATAAACGTACAGAACCATCTCTGTACTTCTTCAGTAAATTCTTGATAATCAAGTAGACTTTTAAATGTAGGACAATGATCCATGATACTAAACCACTCATCTTCTGAATAATTATCATAGTTATCAAATTTAACATCGTGATACTTTGCAGCGACGGATAAATTATTGAGATAGGGATGGCTTTTTCCATAAGGAACAAATACGTCTATATACACTGGAATTTCACCTGGATTTGCCGTGTTATATTTAGTTATGTAATTACCGTTCTTAAATGCAAATAGATGTCGATCTTTATTTAAAGTGGGTAATTCCGGGCCTATAAATTCATTGAAGTATTTTTCTGCGTTATTTATGTTACCCGTACCATTTGCCGTTGCGTTTTTCCATTGATTAAAATTAATCTTGTGATCCGTTTTTTGATAGATGTAATCTTTGATTGTACATTGTTTTTCCCAGGCGTGTGTATTATACTTTTTATAAATAAGAGGTTTATACAAATTCCCCCCTGATTTTGTAAATCCTTCTTCGGAAAACATCTCGAGAAGATATAATAGAAGACACTGATAAGGTGTTTTCTTAGAATCGTCTGTAAAACGAGCATATTTAAAAAGTACATCTGGATCTTCATTACATAATGAATTTCTATTTGTATCATTTGTGCGATAAAGTATATAAGTATCACGAATAAGTCTTTCAGAATAAAAAATCACTTCATAAATTTTATTCCAACGTTCTCTATACTCTTCAAAATCCGATATGTATTTTTTAAATTTGAAATACAATAATGTAGTTTCAAAAATAGATTTTTCCATTTCAATAGAAAGGATACTCGTGTCAATTGTTTCTAAATCATTAATATTTAGTTTATTACATACAGATGCTATAAGATTATCTTTTTTATCAATAGACCATTTCTCATTTAAAATTTCAAAATATTCAATCATTTTTTCATTGTCCGCCTGTTCAATTTTCTCTTTTATATCATTTGTCCAGTTAACAGGTACTTTAGCCATACTGAATATAATTCATTATAAAATATTTTTTTATATAATTTTATTTTTGTAATATCTAGGGTTAAAAATATCATTTATAATATATACAATACAGTATAGGATGAAATCATACCTAATTTTTCTTAAAAACGGGGAAATTCGAGAAAAAAAGACAAACGCGAATATATTCGATATATCACATTTTAAGGAATTTACTTTATTTAAAGTATATCGAGATTTTATAGTTATGTACAACGAAGATTCTGGATTAAACTTAACGATTTTAAATTTTACAATCGATAGATATAATTCAGATATAGGTTTAATTAAGATAGAAAATAATCTTAATATTAAATCTCTTACGTTAAATAATTACGTAAATCTTTTAGAAAAAGAAAAATATGAAACACACGAAGAAGACACGGATGTCTTAGATATTATAAAACGTTATAAGGACATAATTAGCTTTTAAGACCCTTTAGACACTAATTTTTGCGTAGTTACTTTTTCACGACCTTCTATATAAATATAATCATGTAAGAACTTTGCTTTTTCTTGAGTATTCATATTCGCGGTATTTTCAGTTTCTTCGGAGAAATACTTGTATATCCTGTCATAAACATCTCCCTTTGTTATGGGTTTACTAACAGAAGTGTTTTTAAGTTCTAGTTTAGCGTCGTCGCCTACGTTACATACATCTAGATTATTACTAGACATAAAGTTTAAGACTTCTTCCTGTTTATTTTTCTTTTTCTGTGTAAGTTCTTTTATTTTATCTTGAAGAGGTTTCATCTTTTTTTTAATATCTTTTATTTGAGAATCTATATCGGTATAATCACCTACGTCCTTTTTGAAAAATTCAATTTCCTGGTCTGTAACAGGTAGCTCCATATTAAAGTTAAATGTATTATTTTTTTAAATTAGTTGATATTTTCAGAAATTTTATATAAATAATAAGAATTCAGTAAAAGAATAAACAATAATATTATAGCATAGCACTTCAATGGAAAAATAAATTTATTAAACATTTCATTTATCCGTATTTGACTTTTTTCGTCTAATATATTCGACAGCATTATAATTTAAATAAAGATTTAATAAAATTTATTTAATCGCTAAATGCTCCAGAATCATCTACTGCATCTTCGGGTTCAGAATCATACTTGTCTATATCGAATGTATTATCATTTTCGTCGATGTTTGATTCACTATCGCTATCGCTACATATCGATTTATTCTCGGTGTCTTCTTCTTCTTTAGCTTCCTCTTCTATAAAACTGTTAAAATTAAGTTTATTATTAACCTTTCTTTCTGTTCTAACCTTTCTTTTTGGTTTAACATTTCTTTTATTGTCACTTTTAACTTTCTTTTTAATTTCTATTTCTAGTTCTTGTGTATACTCTAGTAATCTAATAGGAAATATATTGTCTGGTGCGTTGTATTTCTCACATACATTTAGTTCTATCCTTTTGGAAAGAGTTTCTATACTCTCTTTATCTTCAAAAAATAAAGGCATGTATAATCTTTTAAGAATGTAATTAATATTTGCTATATAATTTGTAGAATATTCTTTTGGAAGATGAGTAACATTTTTATAAAGATTGATATATAAATTTATTTTTTTAATGTATAATTCTCTGGGGTTAATTTTTTCAATTTTTTCAATTTTATCGTAAATTTCTTCACGAGGCGTTGGGTCTATAAAGAAAGCATCTTTAATTTTCTCAGTGTAAAAGAAATCGCATTTTCCCTTCTTTTTTGTTTCTGACGTATCACACTTATATACATTAAAAATTCCATCCCGCGTAATTTTTTCAAAGAAAAAGGCCTTAGATCCGCAGGCACAGTTCATTTCGTTGTTTAGTTACAGTTTAGATGTTTTTTTAAACAAGATTATTTTCTGTAATAATTTAGAGAAATAGCACATATTTATCTTATAATGGACCGTGTACAGCAACTAGAACGTATTCAAAAAGAATGTCGCGAGCTTTTCGCTAGAAAAAATTCAGATTATGGTGATGCTTTTGCTACATATGGTACAGTAGGAGTTCTTGTGAGAATTGGAGACAAACTCCAAAGATTTTCTAAGATTACATCAAAGAGTGTTGAAATTGAAGTAATCGATGAAACGCTACGAGATACTCTCATGGATCTTCATAATTACGCAGCAATGGCCATTATGACACTTGAAAAATAAGTAATTTTATTACAAAAAAATATAAAGTATAGGTACAATCATAATTAATACATTGTAAACTGTCAGTTTAATTATGACTGAATCTCTCGAAGGACTGCGCAAATTTCACAATTGGGTCAAAAAACAATCTATCCACGACGCTAAATGTAAAACCGGTGGAAATACACTTTTAGATGTAGCAGTAGGTAGAGGGGGTGACATTATGAAATGGACAGGTGCTAAAATTAAATTTGTTACTGGATTTGACATCGATGTAAAGAGCATATATGAGAAAAATGCGTTTGATGGCGCTATTTGCAGATATAATTCTGTTAAACATCTACCGAATGTACCAAGGTGTTATTTTTGGAATATTTCAGCAACAGATCCATTTGTTTTAAATTTAATCAATGCTAAAGATAACAATAAAATTTATGATATAGTTTCGTGTCAATTTTCTTTCCATTACTTCGTTAATGACACGGATATTGTATTAAATATGATTTCTAAAAAACTTAAAACAAATGGGTATTTCATCGGGACTGCTGCTGACGGAGACGCGATTTTTGCGCTTTTGAAAGATAATTCTGTATTCGAAAATGACGCACTATGTCTTAAAAGAACGGATAACGAAAGAATATATTCATTTGAATTAAAATCTATTAAATCATCCCGCGAGACTTATTTTGAATATCGAGGGGCTTCACTTGAATACTTTCTTCATAAAGACCGCCTTATTGAAAAATGTAAAAATCACGGACTTGAACTTATTAAGATTGATAATTTTAGCGAGATTTATAAAACTTACAAGTATGACATAACAGAAACTGAACAAATGTGCAGTTTTTTAAATTTTGCATTTGTTTTCAAAAAAGTTTAATAAAAAGGTCTCCATTTCTTTTCAGCACCGTGATAATTTGATAAAAACGTTAAAATGGGTACACTAGCCATCCACCGATAATACTCTTCCAGCGTATCGTTGTCATGCAGTCCCCGATACGATTCTGGCGGATTAATGTCTATTATTCTACCGGCGCCGTTAGTTGCAATTGGGAAACGACGCTTCTCATCTAAATCCAATGCCATACCCACCCCAACTTTAACTTCCTCTTCATCTTCGGCATTTAGATGGTCATACTTGAAAACTATTCTCCCTTCTCCTTCAACTATTCTTTTAGTTACTTTTGGGTTCTTGATGTCATATACGTGTTCTAACTGAGGCAGTAACCGATCCTGACTGTAATACTCTACAAGTTTTTTAAGATTGTGACCACGGTTTTTACCGGTTAAATCAATCCAATGGGTTTCGGCAATTGGTTTTACAACTATTTCTACTTTGTAACCCTTAATTTGCTTAGGAGCTTTTGATCCCGATGTTTTTCCTTTTCTTGCCGTACCGTCCGATTTACATCTATTCGTGTCAGGATTACGTACTTTACCAGGGCCGCATTTTTTGAGCCAGCTTTTAGACACAGGATTCCATACGACATCTACTAAATCTGGAGGAGTGTAACCAAAACGTACTTTTTTCCACGCCTCTTTAAGTGAAATTCCTTCTTTGTGTTTAAGTTTCATGGCCTTAGCAGCAAGATTAGAACCGGTTCTAGAACCGGATTTAGGTTTTCTTCCTACGCATCTACCCTTTTCACTACGCACCTG